>Ga0182746_1000805_pt1 | contig 35018 bp, 24 predicted proteins | sample eDN3rd30CBELigOP_FD_128881 | JGI IMG/M metagenome (GOLD analysis project Ga0182746, IMG submission 128881) | Enriched Organic Plus compost microbial communities from Emeryville, California, USA - eDNA 3rd pass 30_C BE-Lig OP (version 2) (version 2) ...
GAAATACCGAAAAAGTTTTTCCGCAACCGGTAGGGGCATTCACCAAACCGCTTCTTCCTTCCATGATATGATGCCAGGCTTCTTCCTGGAAACTGAATGCCTGCATGTTTTTTCCCGCAAGCCAATCCCTGATCACCTGGTATCCTTTTGTCTGCTCTGGCTTTTTCATCCGCCCGTGTTTATTTTATTCTGGCCGAATATAACTTATCATGCAAAGATTTCATTCTTCTATATGTCTTTCATGAAAATTTTTACCTGAATGCTTCATTGACCATAAATCTCCAGCATTTTTTTCAGATCTGCTAAGGTATTGATCTCTTCCGGTTTCTTGTCTTTCCGCCAACGGTTGATGCGGGGAAATCGCAGTGCCACTCCTGACTTATGACGGTTGCTGGCGGCAATGCCTTCAAAAGCGATCTCGAAAACAAGTTCCGGCTTAACGGTTCGTACCGGCCCGAATTTTTCCAGTGAGTTACGTTTTACAAAAGAATCAACTTCATTGAATTCTTTATCTGTTAATCCTGAATAGGCCTTAGTGAAAGCTACCAGCTTATCTCCATCTTTTACCGCAAAAGTGTAATCGGTATACAGATTGCTGCGCCGCCCGCTTCCTTTTTGTGCATAGATCATCACCGCATCGATGGTCAGCGGATCAATCTTCCATTTCCACCAGTCGCCACGCTTGCGGCCCACCTGGTAGATGGATTCTTTTCTTTTCAGCATTAATCCTTCTGAGCCTTTGCTGCGTGATTCAAGACGGAGATCTGCCAGTTCTGCCCAGTTGGAATATGGAATAACCGGAGAGAGCAGCAATTCAGGGCGATTGATCTGTTGTACGGTCTCTTCCAGCTTTTTTCTTCTTTGTTCCAGTGGCACATTGCGCCAGTCTTCATATTCATATTCCAGTAAATCGTACGAAAAGAAACACATCGGTGCTTCCTGCAATTGCTTTTTTGTTATGTTCTTCCGGCCTATCCTGGTTTGCAGGATCGCAAAAGGGAGTGGCTTGCCATCAATGGCAGGAATGATCTCCCCATCAAGTACGATACCATCAGGCAATAGATTTTTCAGTACAGTATATTCCGGGAATTTGTCGGTCAGCAATTCTTCACCGCGGCTCCACACAAACAATTCATCATTTCGCTTGATCAGTTGACCGCGTATGCCATCCCATTTCCACTCAGCCTGCCAGGCAGAGGGTTCGCCTAATTCTTCCGGCGCAGTCTCCAACGCATAAGCCAGGTAAAACGGATAGGGTTTGGAGAAATCTGCTTTTACATTGGTTTCGCTCAACAGCTCTTCAAATGAAATTGTCGCAGGGTCCCAATTGCCACTGATCCGGTGGGCGATCACACTGGGATCGAGATTCACTGTTTTCGCCAGTGCATTCACCATTAGTTTTTGTGATACGCCGATACGGAAAGCTCCTGATAATAATTTGTTGAACACAAATCGCTCTACCGGTGAAGCCAGTTCTTTCCAGGACTGGACCATGAACGATTTTTTATCTTCTTCACCTGCATCAGCCAGTTGCTGGAATTTTTCTACATAATAATGAAGCGGATGTGGTGTGGCATTTTCATTCCTTAATGAATCAGGGATTAGCAGGGCGATTGTTTCGGAAAGATCGCCTACGGTATGATAGGATTCTTCAAACAGCCATAAAGGAATACCGGTCAGTTCGGAACACCATTGTTGCAGCAGCGTGGAATTGATGGTGCGTCTTGGCCGGCGGCCGCTGAACAAAGCGATCACCCACACTTTATCCTTATCATTGGCCGAAGCAAAATAACCGGATAAAGCATCGAGCTTATCGTTTGTTTTGGTGGAAGTGCCCAGTATGTTTACCAATTCCGCAAACTGTTTCATTCAGCAGCATTAATATTTTCTGTTGTATCGGCCTCATCTTCCTGGCCGTATTCTGTTTTTATTTCAGCGGCTTCAATTCCAATATCCGTGAGATACCGGCTGAAAGCGGCCTGGAACCCATGCGTAACAAATACTTTTTTTGCACCGGTGGCCTTTACTGTTTGCAATAAACCATTCCAGTCTGCATGATCACTTAATGCAAAACCTGCATCGGCATTTCTCCGGCGCACATTTCCTCTCACCTGCATCCAGCCACTGCAAACACCCGTACTGTAAGGGGCAAATCGTTTCATCCAGGGACTGCTATCGGCACTGCCTGGTGCAATCACGACATTGCCTTTGAAAATATCTTTCGGCATATCAGGTTGCACCCTTTGCACGGCCGGTAATTTATGACCGGCATCGATCAATGCCTGGTGAACATTATAAACAGCACCATGTAAGAAAATGGGAAGACCGGTAGGCTCTATGCAGGATAACAGGCGCTGGGCTTTACCCAAACTATAAGCCAGCAGCACGGATGTTTTTCCTTCCGCATGATTTTTCAGTATCCAATCCTGTATGGAACGGAAAATCTCCTCCTGCGGTTTCCAATTATAGATGGGCAGGCCAAAAGTGGACTCTGTAATAAAGACATCGCATTTCAAGGGTTCAAAAACACCACTGATGCCATCGTTCTCTGTTTTATAATCCCCGCTCACCACCCATACTTCTCCCTGGTATTCCAATCTTACCTGGGCAGAGCCAATGATATGCCCTGCAGGATGCAGGGAAACTTTTACCCCATTGATAAAAACAGGTTCATTCCATTCTACAATTTGATAAGCATTTGGCCCGAGGCGTAATTCCAGCAAGGGAAGGCTATCACGGTGGCAGAGATAGGACTGACTGCCCGGCCGTGCATGATCGCTATGGGCATGAGTGATAATTGCTTTTTCCACCGGGCGCCAGGGGTCAATATAAAACCGGCCCTGTGGGCAATAAAGACCGCTATCAGAAAATTGAATAAGAGAAGACAAGTAAGGGATTTCCTAAAGATACAACAGTTTTCATGCCGCTCTAGTTCACGCCTTTAATTAACCCGTCCTGCCATTTTAAGAAATACAGTTTTTTATTCTCGAAATACTGCAGGGTCATGGTGTTCCTTTCCAGCACGGGCTGTATATCAAAATCAGTGAATACCTTATTTGCTTTATCGCCTAAATTGGAATCAAGGTCGTTGCCGTATTGCATCAGCAGCTTGGCAAATTTCCAGGTCACTTCGTATCCCCGGAATACCATATCGCTCGGTCTTGCATACATGGTATTGTTGAAGAAAGCTGTTATATCCTGGCTGATCTTATCTGATTTAGGATTGTAAAAAGGATTGGCATAAATGATCTCCAACCCATTGAATTCAGGTCTGGTAAAATCACGGATCCCATCCCAGGTGGGCATGCCCATCAATGTCATGGGATAGGACTTGCTGATGGAAGCCAGTTGCTGCGCCAGCCTTCTGCCAAAAGCAGCATCAAGCGTACCGGCAACGCAGACCGTATTGCGGTTGCTGTCCAGTTGCGCTTTCAACTGATTAACGGTAAAACTATCTATCAGGTCAACGTACTTCAGTTTTAGCGGAACGGAAGCTGTTGTTTTTGCATAGTCATCAAACAATGTTCTGATCTGGTCTTCTATCACTCCTTTTTTCCGGAACACGACCACCTGCCTGGTGGCATAATATTTTTGTATGTATTTGTAAATGCCTTCACATTGTGTACGCAAAGTGGGATTGAGCACAATGAAATAAGGATTGCCGCTTACGCCACCATCATTGGGAATAGTGGTATTGATCACAGGAATATTTCTTTTCAAAGCAGCTTCGGCAAACTGGCGCACTTCATTGCTGCTGCAATGGGCGATGATCAGCTTTACATCTGCCAGCTCAGGTTTATTAAGCTGATCTTCCAGTGATTCTTTGGCAGAGCGGGTATCATACACGAATACTTCCAGGGCAGAGCCTTCTTTAGCAAGTGAATCGAGGGCCAGTTGAGCTCCTTCATAAAATTCCAGGCCTGGATTAATGAATTTAGGGAATACCGTTTTGGCATACCTGTATTCATTGGTCGCATCAAAAGCTGAATCTAAATATAAGGGAGCAAAAATGGCGATCCTGGGTTTGGTAGGAACTACTGTACTGTCCTGTGCATGCAAGGCAGGCATGCAGGCAAAACAAGCAAGTACAAGCGAAAAGAGTATTTTCATTTGTTACAATTTAACAGCCAGCTTAATAAAGTAAAGTGTACTATTCCCACTCAATTGTGGCAGGGGGCTTACTGCTGATATCATACACCACCCTGTTGATACCTTTTACATTATTAATGATCTCGCTGGAGATATTGGCTAAAAAGCCATAAGGTAAATGGGCCCAGTCGGCAGTCATTCCGTCCACACTGGTAACGGCTCTGAGCGCAACGGTGAATTCGTATGTGCGTTCATCACCCATCACTCCTACACTTTTTACCGGTAACAAGATAGTACCGGCCTGCCAGACCGTTGCATACAAATTGTTATCTTTTAGGCCTTTGATATATATGTGATCAGCTTCTTGCAATAATTGTACCTTTTCCGCTGTTATTTCGCCGAGTATGCGGATAGCGAGTCCCGGGCCCGGGAAGGGATGACGATCAATCATTTCAGCAGGAATGCCCAGTTCGCGCCCTACTTTTCTCACTTCATCTTTAAAAAGAAAACGCAGCGGCTCCACCAGTTCCAGGTGCATTTTTTCGGGCAGACCACCTACATTATGATGCGATTTGATGGTGACAGAAGGCCCATGCACAGATACGCTTTCGATCACATCCGGATAAATGGTGCCCTGGCCAAGCAGTCCGATCCCTTCAATATGCTGAGCTTCTTCCTGGAAAATATCAATGAATAATCTGCCGATGGTTTTGCGTTTTGCTTCCGGATCGGTTTTGCCGGCCAGCTCTGTATAAAAACGGTCTTTGGCATCCACACCTTTTACATTCAAACCAATTTTGGCATAAGTGGCCAGCACATCTTCAAATTCATTCTTCCTCAACACGCCATTGTCAACGAAAATGCCATAGAGGTGATCACCGATCGCTTTATGGATCAGCGTAGCTGCTACGGTGGAATCCACTCCGCCGCTCAAAGCCATGATCACTTTGCGGTTGCCGATCTGTTTTTTCAAAGCCTCCACTGTGTCGGTGATAAAATGTGCAGGCGTCCAGTCTTGCGAACAGCCACAGATATTTACAAGAAAATTCCTTATGATCTTTTTGCCTTCAGTGGAATGATATACTTCCGGATGGAATTGCACGCCATACAAGGGATGGCTGACAGCCTGTCCATTAACAGCTTCCGCTTTCCGGAATGCTGCTACGGGAATGCTGTCTGTTGTGGCCAGCAGTTCAAAACCTGCAGGCATTTCTTTAATGGTATCGCTATGGCTCATCCACACCTGGCTTTGAGGCGCCACATCCTGGAACAACACATCTTCTTTTGTGCGCTGCAATTGTGCACGGCCATATTCCCGTTTATTGCTTTTAGCCACCAGACCGCCAAAACGTTTGGCGGTAAGTTGTGCACCATAGCAAACGCCAAGCACAGGCACTTTGCTGATCATTTCCTGGATGTCTACATCGGGAGCTCCGGGTTCGTTCACTGAAAAGGGTGAGCCAGAAAGGATAATCCCTTTCAGGCCGGGTTCAATTACGAATGTCTTATGGTAGGGGATGATCTCGCAGTAAACATTTGCCTCCCGTACAGCCCTGGCAATCAATTGGGTATATTGGGAACCAAAATCGAGAATAAGAATCTTTTCCGTCATGGTGCTGCGAAGGTAAAAAACTGTTCTTAGTTTACCGGATTTTCCCGCAAAAGAGTAGTGGTCTTTGTTGTCTTCGTGGGAAAGAACAGGAACTGGTGTAACCTGTGGGGAAAACCTGTTGTCAAAGAGTGAGATAAGTGACTGCGGATTTGCCGGATGGTTCAGCCAATTCCCATATTTTTGAAACCTCTTCTGATAAAATCATCAAAACCATTATCATTTATGAAACGCGTATTGCTTTTTTCTTTTGCTATGATCATTCTTTTTTCTTCCTGCAACTATATCGGAGGTGAAAGAATAAAGGGAGATGGACAGGTTTCTTCTGAAACCCGTACCGGAATAACTGATTTCAAAGGAGTGGATGTAAGCGGGGCAATAGAACTTTACCTGACACAGGAATCTGTATATTCCGTAAAAGTGGAAACGGATAAAAATCTGCAGCAATACATTGAAGTGTATAAAGACGGGGATATACTGCGTGTCCGTCCTGCCAACAATACCAATCTTGATCCCACCGGTAAGATCAAAGTGTATGTATCTGCACCTTCTTACCGCAAAGTAGGTGCCTCCGGTGCCTGCAAAGTGGTAGCACAAAGCAGGCTGAGCAATGATGGCACGATGGATATTGATCTCAGCGGTGCCAGTCAGGCTGATCTTGATATCAAAGCTCCCAATGTAGGCGTGGAAGCAAGTGGTGCCTGCGATATTGCTTTGAAAGGGGAGACCAAAAACCTTTCTATTGATGGGTCGGGCAGTTCCAATGTTAAAGCGTTTGAGCTTCTTTCTGAAAATGTAGACGTGGAAATATCCGGGGCTGGTGACGTGGAAGTGTATGCAAGCGTAAAGCTCGATGTCCGTGCCAGCGGTTCTTCCAGCATACGCTATAAAGGAAATGCTTCGGTTGATTCCAATGTGAGCGGTGCAGGAAGCGTGAAGAAAGCGGATTGATCAGCCGCATCAGGTACAACTGATAAAAGCGATTTATAAACCATAACCAAACTGCAACCTGTCTATGAGTTCACGAAGGCAGTTCATTAAACAAAGCTCCCTGGCTACGGCCGGTATCATACTAACTTCCTCCTCCTAGGGGAAGTTTTTTGTTGGGAAAAGGCCCAAAGTGATTATTATCGGCGCTGGCTTTGCCGGCCTCTCAGCCGCATATTATTTACATAAAAAGAAAATTGATTTTGTGGTTCTGGAAGCCCGTAACAGGATCAGCGGCCGCGTGTTTTCACATACGATTGATGAGCAGGAAAAACTGGTAGTGGAACTCGGGGCCGAATGGGTAGGTGCTTCACATACCCGGCTCCAGGATCTTTGTAATGAATTCGGGTTGACGCTTGACAATAACCAGTTCAACTCCCATCTTATTTACAAAGGAAAATATCATAAAAGCGGTGAATGGGATTACAGCCCTGAATGGAAAAATAAATTCCGGCAATTGATTGCCGGCTATGATAAAATGAGCAGGGCTGATAAGATCAAGCTGGATAAAATAGACTGGTGGCGTTACCTGGTCAATAACGGATGTGAAGGAAGGGACCTGGACATACGGGAATTGCTGGACAGCACTGATTTTGGTGAGACCATTCGTCATGTTTCTGCTTTTGCTGCGCTGTCGGAATATGCGGAAAGCAGTGAAAAGAATGAAATGGATTATAAGATCAGAGGTGGCAATAGCCTCCTGGCGCAAAAAATGGCCGAAGCGATCGGCATGGACAAGATTAAATTGCAGCATGCTGTAAAACGTGTGGTGCAGTACCCGAAAGGAGGTGTGGAAGTGCATTGCCTGAATGATGCAGTGTTCAAAGCAGATAAGGTTATCTGCACGGCTCCGGCATTTGCCGTAAAGAAAATAAACTGGCAACCGGCTTTGCCTGCAGCGCAGGTTGCGGCATTGGATGAACTGCAATATGCCAGGATCAATAAAAACCCGCTGCTGTTCAGCAAACGTTTCTGGAATGCAGAGGATTTCGATATGGTGACGGACCAGTTGCCACATTATTTTTATCATGCAACCAAAAATCAATCATCACCAAAAGGAGTGCTGATATCTTATACCATTGGTGATAAAGCGGCCGTAGTATCCAACCAGGATGACCAATGGAAAGCGGCGATGGTGCAGCAAACACTTGGGCCTGCATTCGGCGATATAAGCCAATTGCTGGAAAAGCAAGTCAATTATTACTGGGGAAATGATGAATACTCCCACGGTGCTTACGCGATCTATGGGAAAGGTCAATGGTTTGGGTTGCGCCGCACCTTGTCACGCTCACATATTCATACGCACTTTGCGGGTGAGCACCTGGCCGAGTGGCAGGGGTTCATGGAAGGCGCGATCAACACTGGAGAAGCGGCTGCGGAAAAGATATGAGCTGTTTGTGTGGGCTATAAGTTCACATATTTTACATAAATAGTGATATTCCTGTTCCGGCCCTTATCATCTGTGCAGGATATTTTCACCGGCCCTTCATCAGGGATAAAGAATTGTTTTTCGCCGGCCTGGCCCGCTTTATAAAATTTGTCGTTGATATACCAGTTCACTTTTCTTACATCATTGGCTGTTTTGCAAACAAGCTGCAAAGGTTCGGGATTCTTTTTATTGATCAGGTATTCCACACCATTCACCGGAAAATGGATAAAAGGAGCATTGCCTTTAAAGATGAGTTCACATTCGGGATTATGCGGTGGGATATGCTGATAAACGACCCGGTTCTCTTCAAACCAGGATTGCATTTCCGGCTCCACGATCTTATACCATTTCTTTTTATAGCCAGTAGCCGGAGCACAACTTTTGCAGTAAACTATTTTTTCATCAGGACTGACCATCATTTCCTGCCAGTTGTTGCAAAGTTTGGTAGTGGAGATAAGGGGTATGAAATAATCGGTGGTAAGACTGGTGCAATGTTCGGAAGGTGGTAAGCCTGTTTCGCTGCAAACCTGCCGGATATCACAATCTGCCGGTTGGGAAAACCATTCCTTATCATTGTTGTAATCGATAGTGTTGAATATTCGGAACAGTAAAGGAGTAGCGATATTGGCGCCGCTAAGGTCTGCTACACCTGCACCGGAAAAATTGCCCGTCCATACACCTACTGTATAGTTTTTATTATAACCGATGCTCCATCCATCACGCCGGCCATAACTGGTGCCGGTCTTCCACGCTATTTTCGGCATCCGCTCTGTGGCAGTCCAGTTGAGCGGGAAATCGGGCCGGTTCACTTTGGAGAGGATATCATTGATCATGTAATTGGCTGCCGGGCTGATCAGCGGAATGGCTGGTTGTAAACTGTCTTCGTGCGAATAAGATGGTTGTATGAATTTCCCTTCGTTCGCAAATGAGGAGAAAAGGCCGGTCAGTTCTTCCAGCGTTGTTCCGCATCCTCCAAGGATCATCGACAGTCCCAGCTTTTTCCGGTCTTTCCCGATCTGCCTGAAATGGCAACGCACCAGTTCCTGTATCATCTTTTCCTTTCCGAGCATATTCAGGCTTTTTACGGCGGGTATGTTCAGGGAATGTTCCAATGCATATTGTATGGTGACGTATCCATTGAATTTCTGATCATAATTTTCTGGTGCATAACCTTCATAGTTCACCGGCACATCCGGCATAATGGTTTTGGGTGTCAGCAATCCTTCATCAAAACACAGGGCGTACAGTAAGGGCTTTAAGGTGCTTCCGGGTTGGCGGACGGCCGCCGCTCCATTCACCTGCCCACCGTCCAGGGTATCATTGAAACCGGAAGAACCGACATAAGTGATCACTTTATGCGTCCGGTTGTCAATAACGATAACGGCGGCATTGCGGATATTTCTCAGCCGCTGCACCCGTACATAATCCGCCACGATCTTTTCTGTTTTCAACTGTGTGTTAAGATCAATATGCGTTTGGATCAATCCCTTCTGCTGCCGGGAAAGTTTGTAAAAAAGATGTGGGGTATAATGCGGAACGGTTCCCCTGTTTGCCGTAAGCGGTTCTGCCAGTGCGTCCGCAATTTCTTTTTCGGTAAATACCATTCCTTCCGAAAATTTTTTCAGCCAGCGATTCCGCTCTTCAATGATGCGGTCGTTATTTTTCCCGATCACAAGGCTGGATGGCCTGTTGGGGATAATGCTGAGCGCTGTTATTTCTGCCAGGGAAAGATGATCGGGATTTTTATTGAAATAGAGAAGGGCAGCAGCTTTCACACCTTCGATATTGCCGCCATAAGGCACCAGGTTCAGGTAAAGCTGCAGTATTTCATCTTTATCATATTTCCATTCCAGTTGCAGGGCGCGAAACATCTCGATGATCTTATTGGGAAGGGTCCGCTTTCGATGTTCAAGAGCCCTGGCCACCTGCATGGTGATGGTGCTGGCACCTGAGGTACGCTTCCACCGGAAGATATTTTTAAAAAAAGCACGGCCAACAGCCACCAGGTTAATACCCGGATGGCTGTAAAAGTATTTGTCTTCCTTGGCTATAATGGTTTTCCGGAGCAAGGGAGATATCTCTTCCAGCTCTGTTTTCATCCGCCATTTCTGATCAGCCGTCAGGCTGGCATTGATCACTTCACCTTTATTATCTGTTAGAATGGATGAATAATCGATCCTGTCGGGCAAAGGCCAGATCCAGTTCAGCAAAAAGAAAAGAATGAATAAACCCAGGACAGCTATTGCGCTTCGCTTCAGCAAACGGATGATATGGTGCCTGGTCAACCTGAATTTCATATCCGGTACAGAAAAGTACCACCGTAAAGATAAACAGGCACGCGCTTACCTGATGCGTATAAGATGATACCGTTAACAAATATTTATTCAATTGTATTAGGAGATGCCATTGGCTGTGTATTATCTTGCTATAAATTCCTGCATCCATGATTGCGGATTTCTGTCAGCTTACGGATAAAAGCATTCCTCCTTAAGTTTATTTATCCCCGGTTTATTAATAAAGGCATACGCTTTGCTTAAAAAGGTCCAATACCTTTTTTAAGTTCCAATGAATTTGTTTACCTTCTCTATTCCAAAACTGAACCCGTCAACCTGATCTTATGCACATTAAAAGATTCCTGGCAATCATTCTGCTGGTTGTTCTTACCGTATCTGCTTGCAACCGCAACGCTGTAGTTCTCAGTTATACCAATGCCAAAGATGAAGTGCCCCTGCTGGGCAATCTTCAATTCCGGTTTAATCAAAGCATGATAGCGGATTCCCTGCTTAATGTATGGGATTCTACGGAGTATATTTCTTTTGAGCCTGCTATCAAAGGAAGATATCGTTGGGAAAGTCCTGACCAACTGGTATTCTCTCCTTCCCAGCCGCTTGACCCTGCTACTAACTATACGGCCAGTATAAAAAATGCTGTGCTTCGTTTCAGCAAATACAATAAAGTCAGCGACGGGGATAATATCCGCTTTCATACTCCTGCGCTCCAATTGGACAATTCTCAGGTGATCTGGATGGGTGAAAGCAGCACAACCGCTTCCCCGCAACTGGAGATGTTCTTTAACTACCGGGTCAATCCTGCCGACCTGAAAGAAAGATTGCAGATAGAGATTGGCGGAAAGAAACAGGATTATTCATTGATCACTTTATCGGCCGACAACAAAATATCGGTAAGACTGAATGGTGTTAAAGCATCCGAAAATGATCTTTCTTCCAGGATCATTATTGACAAAGGCCTGAAACCGGAAGGAGGTAAAAACGCTACTGCTGAAGCGATTACCAGTTCCCTTACGATTCCCTCACCTTATGTGCTCACGATACAGAATATGGAAGCTGAGCATGACGGCTCCGATGGGATCGTGCGGGTGATCACCAGTCAGCAATTGAGTGATGAAAGTTTGAAATCATTTGTAAAACTTGATCCTAATGTCAGCTTCACCGTTACTCCTGATGAAAGCGGATTTACCATACGAAGCAGTCAGTTCAATATCGAAAAAAGCTATGCGGTCACTATTGCAAAAGGATTGAGAGGAAAGATCGGTGGTATTCTGAAAGAGGAGTATAATGGCAGTGTGGCATTTGGTGAACTGGAAGCCGGTATACGGTTTACCAATAACAAAGCTGTTTATCTTTCCAAAAAAGGTGCTGGCAATATCGAAGTAAAGATCACGAATGTGGAGAAAGTGAAACTGGTGATCTCAAAAATATACGAGAACAATCTGTTGCTGGCCCAGCGTAATGGATATTATCCGCAGGAATCATCCAATTATGATTATTATGAAGGAGACTATGAAGGGGGTTATGTGGACGCTTCCCTCGGTGATGTGATCTATGAAAAAGAAATCGATACCCGCTCATTGCCCAAAAGCGGGGCAGGGCGCTTGCTCAACTTCTCACAGTTTGAAGACAGGCTGCCTGATTTCAATGGTATCTACCATGTAATGATCCGGTCAACCAAGGATTACTGGGTGAGGGATAGCCGCTTTATTTCCCTGTCTGATCTTGGTTTGATCGCCAAACAGGGTGAGGATAAGATATTCGTGTTTGCCAATTCGATCAAAACCGCGGAACCTGTGTCTGGCGTGAACATTATGGTATATGGTGGCAATAACCAATTGATCGGAACAGGTGCTACGGATAAAAGCGGTGTGGCTTCCATTGCATATACCAAAAAAGATTTCAGTGGCTTCAAGCCGGCGATGGTCATCGCCAAAACAGCCGATGATTTCAATTACCTGCCTTTTAATAATACCAGGGTAAATACTTCCCGGTTCGCAGTGGGTGGAAAACGGAATAACCCTTCAGGACTGGATGCTTTCGTGTATGCGGAAAGGGATATTTACCGACCCGGTGAAAAAGTGAATTTCTCGGTGATCATCCGTGACCGTCAATGGAATGCGCCGGGTGATATTCCCTTGAAGATGAAATTCCTGATGCCAAACGGAAAGGAATTGAAATCATTCAGGAAGAACCTGAACGAAGAAGGTTCGTTGGAAGGCAGCATTGATATTGCCGGTTCTGCTATCACAGGCAGCTATACACTGGAAGTATATACTTCGAATGATGTGTTGCTGGCATCGCGCAATTTCTCCATCGAGGAGTTTGTGCCTGACCGTATCCGTGTCACTACCAAACTGGCGAACGCTTCCCTCAAGCCAGGCGAATCATCCCGCTTATCCATCAATGCCATGAATTTCTTTGGCCCGCCTGCGGCGAACAGGAATTATGAAACAGAGATACAGGTAAAACAAAAAGTTTTTTCGCCCGAGAAGTTCAACAACTATGATTTCAGCCTGGCCAATCAAAATACATTCTTTGATAAGCAGGTAAGAGAAGGGAAGACGGATGCTGAAGGCAATGCTGCAGAATCATACGAAGTGCCGGCCCAGTATGCCAATATGGGAGCTTTGCAGACCAATTTTTATACAACTGTATTTGATGAAACCGGCAGGCCGGTAAGCAGGATGGCTTCAGCAGATATCTACACCCAGGATATTTTTTATGGCATTAAGTACGACTGGATGTATTATTTCCCGTTGAATCAATCGGCGAAATTTGAACTGGTATCCGTAAATAAGGATGGGAATGTAGTTAACTCCACTGCAAAGGTGGAAGTGATCAAACATGAATACCGCACCGTGTTGTCGAAAAGCGGCAGCTATTTCCGCTATGAATCACAGAAGCAGGATAAGCTGATGACCTCCGTGGAACTGGGAGTTGGCAACAATACTGTATTCAGTTATATCCCCCGCTCTCCGGGCGATTATGAAGTGAGGGTGTACCGCCCCGGCGCAAACAGTTATGTAAGCCGCAGTTTTTATAGTTATGGCAACTGGGGCGGTGATAACAATTCTTTTGAAGTAAATAACGAAGGAAATATCGAGATAGAACTGGATAAGAAGTCTTACACCAATGGCGAATCGGTGAAGGCATTATTTAAAACGCCTTTCAGCGGAAGAATGCTGGTAACCATGGAAACCGATCATCTTATTTCTTATGAATACGTTACGGTCAATGAACGTACGGCCAGCCTTGACCTGAAGCTTACAGGAGAACATGTACCCAATGCTTATATCACAGCCACGCTGATCAAGCCGCATGAAGTATCGGATATCCCGCTTACGGTGGCACATGGATTCCAGAACGTGAAAGTGGAAGAGAAAAGCCGGCAGATACCTGTTGAGATCGCTGCGCAAAAAAGCGTTCGTTCCAAGACCCACCAGAAAATAAAAGTGAAAGCTGCACCGGGCAGTTATGTTACGCTTTCTGCTGTTGATAACGGCGTGTTGCAGGTGAGCGATTTTAAAACACCTGATCCGTATAATTATTTTTATCAGCAAAAAGCGTTGCAGGTAACAGCCTATGATCTTTACCCGCTATTGTTTGCAGAAGTGAGGGCAAGGCTTAGCAGCACTGGTGGTGATGGTGAATTGAGTATGGACCGCCGGGTGAATCCCATGCCTGCTAAACGCGTGAAAATAGTGAGCTACTGGAGCGGAATTAAAAAAGCAAACGGAAACGGTGAAGCAGAATTTGAATTTGATGTGCCGCAATTCAGCGGTGAGATCCGCCTGATGGCAGTTTCTTATAAAGGACAACGTTTCGGCTCCGGCGAAAATACCATGACGGTAGCTGATCCTATTGTGATCAGCACCGCATTGCCGCGTTTCCTTAGTCCCGGTGATACAGTGAATGTGCCGGTGACATTAAGCAATACAACAGATAAGGCGACCACTGTATCAGCCAACATTAAAGTAGAAGGAGGTATCAAGGTTGTAGGCGGTGCTTCCGAGTCGTTGCCTGTTGCTGCAAAATCAGAAGCAAGGGCTTCTTTCCGGATCGTAGCTGATCCGGTGATCGGTATTGGCAAAGTGAAGATAATGGCCAACGGAGCAGGGGAGAAGTTTGAAGATGAAACGGAGATCAGCGTCCGTCCGCCTTCCACCTTGCAAAAGCGTACCGGAAGCGGCGTAATTGCAGGGGGAAGCACGCAGGCGGTAAATATCGGCCTCGGTGATTTTATACCCGGCAGCACTGATTATAACCTGGTGGTAAGCCGCTCACCGGTATTGGAACTGGGCGATCAATTGCGTTATCTCGTACAATATCCTTATGGATGTACAGAGCAAACTGTTTCTTCAGCATTCCCGCAATTATACTACGGTGATATGGTGGAACTGATGCAACTGAACGGAAAAGATAAATCAAACGCCAATGCCAATATCCTGGAAGCCATCCGGAAGATCAAGATGCGGCAATTGTATAATGGAGCTGTTACGCTTTGGGACGGTGAAGGAAGAGAAGATTGGTGGACGACCATCTATGCTGCCCATTTCCTGCTGGAAGCAAGAAAAGCCGGTTTTGATGTAGACAATAGTTTGCTGGAAACGATGCTGGGTTATATCAATAACCGCTTGAAGAATAAAGAAACCATCATGTATTATTACAACCGGGACCAGCAAAAAAAGATCGCTCCCAAAGAAGTGGCTTATGGATTGTATGTGCTGGCGCTTGCAGGAAGAACAAATATCCCTGCGATGAACTATTACAAAGCCAATCCGGCCGTGCTGGCATTGGATAGCCGCTATCTCCTGTCTGCAGCTTATGCTACGGCAGGCGATAAGAAATCGTTCACAGCCATGCTGCCTACTGCTTTCTCCGGTGAAGAATCAGTAGCGCAAACAGGCGGCAGCTATTATTCAGATATCAGGGATGAAGCCATTGCATTGAATGCGTTGATTGAAGTGGACCCTGGTAATAAGCAGGTGCCGGTGATGGCAAAACATGTAAGCAATAAACTGAAAACACGCAACTGGCTCAGCACACAGGAAAGAGCTTTTGCTTTCCTGGCTTTAGGAAAACTATCACGCAGCGCTAATAATTCCACAGTAACAGCAGAAATAAAAGTGGATGGAAAAACAATAGCAAAAGTGGATGGCGGACAATGGCGTGGTGATAAAGCTGCATTGAAGGGAGCGAAAGTGGAAGTGCTGACCAAAGGAAGCGGCAACCTGTATTACTCCTGGGAAGCAGAAGGCATCAGTGCCAGCGGGGCATATAAGGAAGAAGACAGTTATATCAAAGTAAGAAAACGTTTTTATGACCGCTTTGGGAATGCTATTACCGGCAATACATTTAAGCAGAATGAGCTGGTGATTATCGGCATTACGCTGGAAAAAACATTCTCCGGTTCTGTAGAGAATATTGTTATCACCGATCTGTTGCCAGCGGGTTTCGAGATCGAAAACCCGAGAACAAAAGAGATCCCGGGAATGGATTGGATCAAAGATGCATCTAATCCTACTTCTATCGATGTGAGGGATGACCGCCTGCATCTTTTTGTGGATGCTTATAGTAACAAACAGACTTATTACTACGCCGTGAGAGCTGTATCACCCGGCCAGTATAAAATGGGCCCGGTAAGTGCGGATGCGATGTATAACGGAGAATATCATTCCTATAATGGAGCGGGAACGATAAGGGTCGTTCAATAAGCGATTCATTAAAAGAAAGAGCCGTGAGTTAGGAATTCAATTCCTGCTCACGGCTCTTGACGTATATCTATTGGTACTCCTAACCTCGGGCTGATTCGTTATTAACTGTTACTACCGGGATCTTTGATCCGTACGAAAGTAATTTGTTGGTGATCCGGTTCCATAATCCTGGTAACCGGAAATCTTTTACCGGGTTGACCATGATCAGGTCTGCATTGATCTTTTTGGAAAATTCCAGTGTGCTTTTTGCCAGGTTTTTTCCTTCCAGCAGGAAGCATTGCACGGGAATGGTGGAAATGCTTTGTACGAGTTCCAAAGCCATATCGATCACGTTCTGGTTTTTGTCGTCAGCATGTTTGCGCAGCGACACAAAATAAACGGTAGACTTGAATGCCCTGCCCAGCAAAGCTGCCAGCCTTATCTGGCGCATCGGCAGTTCTCCCGATACAGGCAATACGATCTTTTTGTAGTGACAAACCAGACCGCTTGAACGGACAGCCAATACCGGTATCTGCGATTTTTTTGCCAACCGGCTGATGGATATGGAAGAAGCGATCCGGTGAAGCAGGTTGAATTTGGATAAACCGGTCACAACAATATCCATCTCATATTGCTCGATATATTTAGCCAATTGCTGCTGCCGGTTGCCCGAGAGCACGCTTATCTCCAAAACACCTTCGCCACACAATTGCTGTTTATAAACTGCTTTCAATTGCTCCAGCTTTTTTAAAGCAGTCTCCTGGTTTTTGTTTCTGTTAAGGGAAGCATTCGTTCTGCCGGATACATATACCAGGTGCACATTGCAGTGGAAGGTGTTGGAAAGCTCTACGGCTTTCGCGATCGCCCATTTATTTTTCGGGGTAAAATCAACGGGGACAAGGATGTTATACAATTTATTTGGCATAGGCATTAATTTTAGGTTTATAGTGTCAGTTATCGGATTGTTGTTTTCATCAGGCAAGCGCTAATAAAGGCTCGAAATCTCTTTCCCTGATATTTTTATCAGCGATCTTTTCCAGCATTTCATCGGTGGTGCAGAAAGCGACGCCTTTGCCGGCATAGGCGATAATGCACCTGTCATCTTTGCTGTCGCCTACTGCAATGCAATTTTTCATTTTTACATTGTATTTCTCACATGCATGCTGCATCACGTTTGTTTTGCAAAATGAATGGCCACACATGCTTTCTGGCGAACCAAAGAAATAAGATGGAAGATTTACTTCACCAGTTGCTTTTCCTTCAAAGAACTCGAGTTGATGGGCCAGGGAAAAATCAGCGCCGATCTGTTGTTTCACATAATTGGTAATAAGCGTATAGCTATGACTTATAATGCCGACCAGGTATCCTCTTTCTTTATAGTGTTTTACCATTTCCCGGATATTCTCTGCCATTTCCATATTGCTGATCACGTGCAGCAATTCATCCATGGTACGGTTCTTCAGCAATAACCCTATTCTTTTGGTAAGAATGATAGAGTCTTTTTCATTGAAACGAAGCTCATCCAGTTTAGCCCGGAACCCGAACGCGTCTGCACATTCATTGATAAACCGTTTCTTCAAAATGGTGTCATCCATATCAAGGAGAAGCATTTTGTGGTAGGCAGAAAGATTCTCCCTCAACACATTGTTCATCTCCCGCTGGATGGCCTCCAACGAATTTACGCTTTCCAGCGATAATTCGTCGCTATGTTGCCGTTGTGCTCTGCTAAGGATGGCCCGCGACACTTCGCGGCTCATTTTCCCCAGGGCCTCCCAGGGCTTACTTTTATTTTCGATATAACCTATATTCACTTCTTGCACACGGGCTTTCATAAAGTACATGTCAATTAATATACCTATGTCTACCCCATAATCGTTGAAGAATTCTATCTTCTGAAAAAACTCTTTTTTACCTGCTATCATCCCGCTCAATGGCTGGGAGAAATGAGAAAGACCGGGGAATAAAATGGTGAGCAATGGTTTTGCTACCAGTTCAGTTACCCTCCCTGCATTTCTTGCAAAAGCGCCTTTCACAAAATCAGCTTTATTTTCCAGCAATGGTGTTGACAGTTTGCTGATAGATTGTTCAGGATATGGATCAATATCGGCATCAAGAAAAACAATGTAATCATTGGAAGCTGCGTCAACCCCTTCTTTCATGGAAATGCCTTTTCCTCTGGTGGCGCTGATCAATACTTTGGCGCCGGCTTCACGGGCAACGGCAACAGTATTGTCTTCTGATGTATCATCTACTACGATCACTTCCGAAACGGCGGGTTCGGATAAACAAAATTTTATTACCTGTGCAATAGTTTTTTCTTCATTCAGTGCTGGGATGATCACTGTGAGCATGGGCGTTCTCCTCTTGGTTTAAGATTAATAAATGGCGCTCGATCAGTAATGCCTGTGGCACATTCTACACACGCCTTTTTTTGTCAAACATCGGGCCTGAAAATGGCCATTCCGCTGGTCCGGATTGAAAGGACAGATAGCGGAAGGCTGGAAAGGTAGGAATATCTGTTGATTTTGAAGGTCTAAACGGATTAGAATACTCTTAATTCGTCCGTTATCATTTCATTAAAGGTATGGATTACTGTAAATAAATGTCTTAGACAGTTGCTATATTTTAGTTAACAATAGGGAGATAAGTCAACAATAAATAAAAAAGTCCCGATAAACGGGACTTTCAATTTGTATGAATATAGTAAGATTAATAATCGTTGCTGTATCCACCACGGTCACGGTATCCACCACCGCCTTTGTTATAACCACCGCCGGAGCCGCCTTTTTTAAAGCCGCCACCGCCACCATTGCCGAAGCTTCTTTTCTTGAATCCGCCTCCGCCACTGCCCTCAGGTTTAGGCCGGCTTTCATTCACAACAATGTTACGGCCGTCTACTTCTGTGCCGTTCAAAGCAGAGATAGCAGCTTGAGCCTGGTCGTCGTTGGGCATTTCTACAAATCCAAAACCTTTGCTGCGGTTAGTGAATTTGTCGAGAACGATTTTGGCAGATGTCACTTCGCCGTGTGAAGCAAAAAGATTTGAAAGATCCTGGTCTTTCAGGTTCCAACTGAGGTTTCCAACGTAAATGTTCATTTTGAAAGTTTTTAAAAAACAAAAAGTGCTAACAGTTGACAGTAACCAATGAACATTTATCGGTTTTTCGAAACGTTCAGGACTTGTGACACTGTACAGAACACCAAATCACTACGAATGTAGAGCTTTTTTTTCTGACATATATCAAATTATTTGGCTGTAGTCCTTACTGGGAGCGGGGTTCAGCGCTAAGCGGCTGGTTTTTAGGGGAAAAAATGAAAAAAGCCCCTCTTTTGAAGGGGCTTTTCCGGGTATTTTTTAAGAAAAATTATTCAGCTATAACTTCAAATTCAACTTCAGTGGAGTGACCATTTCCGAAGTCGATATTGGCTTTGTAGCTACCCAATTCTTTTACTTCATCGCTGATGTGGATCTTGCGGCGATCGATCTCATAACCGCGTTGCTCACGGATCGCACGGCTGATCTGCAGTGAAGTAATGCTACCAAAGATCTTACCGCTTGTACCTGTTTTAGCACCCAGTTTTAAAGGAGCTTCTTTCAGCTTAGCGATTACGTTGTTGATCTCAGCCAGCATCTTCTCTTCTTTCTTGCGCACCTGCTTCAATCTTTCTTCCAGTTGCTTTTTATTGCTGGGATTGTTTTCTACAGCAAGATGACGGGGCAGTAAATAGTTACGGGCATAACCGCTTTTTACTTTCACCACTTCATTGGCGGCACCCAGATTATCTACATCCTGAATTAAAATGATTTCCATTTCTATATTTTTTTATCCCAATGAATTACCGGCTTCATTGTCACCCGCAACGTTCAGGACAAACCCGTTAACAGGGCTTGTCACGGACCGGTCCGGGATTAGGGATTCGCCTGTTTTATTTTAAAAGATCTGTTACGTAAGGCAACAATGCCATCTGACGTGCTTTTTTCACCGCATCAGAAACCTTGCGCTGATATTTCAGGCTGTTTCCGGTAAGGCGGCGGGGCAGTAATTTACCCTGCTCGTTCAGGAATTTTTTCAGGAACTCTACATCTTTATAGTCGATATAACGGATGCCATATTTTTTGAAGCGGCAGAATTTCTTAACTCTTTTGTCGCTTTTAATGGCGGTCAGGTATTTAATTTCATTCTTTGCCATCTGATTAAGCCTCCACTGCTTTTTCGGTTCCTGTTTTTACACCACTTCTTTTCTTAGCATTGTACTCGACGGCGTATTTATCGAGCTTGGTGCAAAGCTGGCGAAGAACGCTTTCATCGCGCAGCAATTGGATCTTCAATTTCTCGTTGAATTCAGCAGGAGCGCTGTACTCAAGTACCCAATACAAACCAGTTGTTTTTTTCTGGATCGGGTAAGCCAGTGATTTCAATCCCCAGGGATTTTCTGCTACAACAGAGCCACCATTTTCGGTAACCAAAGCGGCATATTTTTTTTGCGCTGCTTTGAACTCGTCATCGCTCAAAACCGGGGTAAAAATCACCATCAATTCGTAATTGTTCATTTTTACCTCTTTTTGTCATCCAGGACTTTGATCCGGGATCTGTTAATAATTCGATTTAACCATTGGATCCTTTCACCACAGGGCAAAAGGAAATCTGCGAATACAGATTTGGGGCTGCAAAAGTAGGGAATTAGAGGGAGAAGGAAAAGGCCGGGAGCACTATTTTTCCCTATTTACGGCCAAAGTGGCTGCAGGATCAATGACCTGCAAAATAATAATGGATAATTAATTATTTTAATACTTTGATTATTAGTGAATTAAAAAGCCATCCCGGATAGCGGGATGGCCTTTAGTTACCGAAGTATACTCTTATCTCAGTTTTAACAGCAGCAATATTTCCTTGTCTCTTCCCTGGCTGAATTCAACCAGGTAAAGCCCAAGCTTGTAATTTTCTCCTATTCTGAACGATTGCCCGCTCTGCAGATTCTGCCGCTGCTCAACCTGCCTTCCAAGGATATTATACACTTTCATGCTCACCAGTTGCGATGGATTGCCGCCTTTCAGTGTTATCAGGAAACTGGTAAAGGTCGGGTTAGGATTGGCCACTGCTTTCAATGGCGGATATACCGGTACACAATTTCCCGACGCATTCACCACCACAGTAGTTTGGCAGGTGCTGCTATTGCCTTCTGCATCTTTTACTGTCCAGTTGATGATGCTTGTTCCTGTATTGAAATGCCCGCTTGCATTCTGTGTGTTGCCGTTGCGTTCTGTTGCACCGCTGATCGTGTAACTGTAAGTAATGGCGCCGCAATCATCCGTTGCTTCCAGTACCGGGATGGAATAATTGCCGCTGCTGTTTACACAGAATGGAGTTACTGTAGGGCAGGTTGTAATAACAGGCGGCGTGCTGTTGCTGAACCTGTAACGGGAGAATACCGGGTAATGGTCTGTAGTGGTAGAACCATAATTGCTTACCAGGCCGGTCACGTCATTGAGGATGCTTGCTGTTGAATCCATGTAATAAGCATCCATTTCATTGGACACGATCACATGATCGATCACATCATTATAGCTCACGGTCGATTTCTTGCCTGCGAGACTAAGCGGCAAGGTCAATGGTGAATAATTGGCCGCATCTGATACAAATGTATCCCAGGACGTGGTGGTGAAACCGGCAGTGATGGACTGATCAAGATCATCATTAAAATCGCCCAGCATGATGATATTGTCGTTGGAATATTGCTCATTGAGCAGTTGATACAATGTATCTGCACCTCGTTTTCTTCTGTCGTATGAAGTTGCCGTGGGCGAAGTGTTGGCTTTTGCATGAATGAGAATGAACTTAACATTCTTTGTTACACAATTAAGCGTTACATCTGCGCTCATCATAAAGGGGAAGCGGCCGCTTGCCCAGTAATTGTAAGCAGGGTTGCTGATGTCTGTTGCAGAATTGATGCCCTGCGACAGGAGCGCAGTGGTGCTGATATTGCTTAACACAGAAGTTTTATATACAAAGGCCAACTTCTGTGCCTGTGCCAATGCAGATGGTGGGTTCACAGTAGTGTTGGTATGTGATCCGTAATTGCTGATCACATAAGCATATCCCGGCATTTGGTTTACGATATTCGCCAGTCTTTCCTCGCTCACTACTTCGGCCAGTGCATATACATCGGCGCCGATGTTTTGTAAAATGGTCTTCACGTTCTGCTCCTGCTGATCATCATTCGCAGGGCCTTCAGCAGTGCTGCCAAACCATTCCACGTTCCAGTTCACTACTTCCAGTGTGGTAAGCGGATCAATGCTGGAGCCTGCAAGGCTTACTGTTGCAGAAGTATCTTCCATATTGAAGAAAATGCTTCCTGTAAAGTTTTGCCCGCTCTGTGTGGGGGCAAAGCGTACATGCACGGTTTGTTCAATATTGTTCGCCTCTGTCTGTGTGTACACTAATGCAGTGCTGTATTGAACACCATCTTTTGAAAGTAGAAAATCACCTGATGCCGATAAAGAGATGCCAGAGGTGAGATCATTACCGGTAAAGGTCAAATTCTTATGAGCAGTGGAACCATTCGCTACATAATTGAAACGGATATCTGTAGTGCTGATAGTAAGGCTTGGCGGAGGTGGCACCGGAGAATCAGCAATGCTGATATCATCCAGTGTCCAACGGGCACCATCATCTTCGGAAGAAGTATACACAAACGCAATATGCACATTGGGCTGTTTGAAGGCAGCAAGATTGATACCGGAAGAGATGGTCCATACATTAGAAGTTTGTGCAGGGAATTTTCCATTGATGGTTGTCCAGGTAGCGAGTGCAGGATCTCCGCCTGTGTAATCGGTCGACACTTTCAATTGCAAGGGCGGGCCATTAAAAGCTGTCCTGCTCCAGAAAGTGAGCAACGGATAAGTTGTTCCCTGGAGATTGAAGGAGGGTGAGATCAGCCAGTCTGTATTAGGCACATTGGTGCCTCCGGCAAAACCATTGATCTGAACACCATTCGGGAATGGCGCTGTTCCTGCCGGCGCATCGGGATCACGGCCAAATGTAGTGCAGGCCCAAACAATATCTCCTACACTGCTGTATTGTGTGAAACCATCAGTAAGAGCCGTGGTGCAGGTATTGAAGCTGGCTGAATAGAAAGTGATGCCGGTAGTGAATGTCCAGCTATTGCCACTGAACCCTGCAAAATCATTTCCAGCAAGATCTTCCAGCGCGCCACTGCTGATCTCTACTGCATAAGCGGTATTGGCTGCAAGGCCGGACAGATTGAAAGAAAGTGTATTGCCTGAAACGGTTACAGCATTGTCAGTAATATTAAATGCCTGGAAAATGCTGTTATCGCTGGTATTGCGGACAATGATCGTTCCGGTCGCTTTTTGTACCGGTTCATCGAACACAACAGATAGTGCTGTATTGCCTGGAACATCTGTTGTTCCTGTTGCAGGGAATAATGTAACAGGTACAGGCGCTTCGAGATCCAGCGGATTGGCTTCAATGATAAAGTCATCTATTCCCAATCCATGATCTGACCCACTGTGATCTATATCTTCCCAACGCACCATGAGCTCATCACCGGCAGGGATGTTCAGGCCATGAATGGTATAAGTGATGCCAACAGAATTTTCGGGAAGGTTTCCATCCAGTGCTGCTGCGGTAGTGCCTGTAACAGGACTGTTGAAGTTCAGGTTGGATACAGCCGTCCATGTTCCGCTGCTAAGAGAATTGATAGTGGTACCGGTCTGATAAGCAAAGTTGACTGTTTGCACGGCAGCTACTCCACCGTTTCTCCATTGTTCTCCTTTGTAAGAGATCTTCAAAGAAGTGATAGGGCCGCCTGTATTGTTGACAAAGCGTGCACCATAATATATCGTACCTGTGCTGCCTGATCCGATGCTGCCTAATGCCCTGTCTGATGAACCCGTGCTGCCAAAGCTATAGAGCGCACCGGCATTGCTGCCACCGTTGCCTGAATTATAAACTACACGACTGGCATACCAGCCATTGATGGTTGAATTGTCGGTCCAGGGAATGGCAGTGCCTGTGCCGGCAAGTGTATTAAAATCCTGCGAATAAGAATTGATCAGAGGAATGGCTTCTGCTGCATCATCATCTGTTAGATCAATGCTGGCTGTGCCTGTTCCGATAATATAACCATTGCTGGCAGCCGTAAGTGAAATGGAAATTGTTTTGGTGGGTTCTGCAACAGCATCATTCACTACAGTAATAGTAATGGTGCCTGCTGATGCTCCTTCAGGAATAAGAAGGCTGCCATTCTGCGGATCTGTATAATCTGTATTGATAGTGGAAGTTCCTGCAAGGGTGTAGGATATTGTTACTCCACCTGCAGGTGCAGGGGTTGACAAAGACACCTGGAAGCTACCATTGGTAGATGGTTCTGCAGCATTGCTTCCTGCTGATACAGAAGCATTGGGTGAAGGATTGCTTCCACAGGAGTTGAGCGGTGATGCTGTATTCCTCGGATTAGGCGCGCCCGTTGCAAAGTCAGCAGCATTATTGTTATTGTCCGTGCATCCATTATTGTTTCTTAATACAGCTAATGTATTGGAGGGAGCTGCTGTGGGGCCTGAACCTTCAAAGCAGCTTGCAGTGCCACCAAAGCCTACCAGATCAATAAAGCCTGTAGGACAGGTACCTGAAAGGGCCGTGGTGCTGCTTACCAGCGCTACTTTTCCTGCAGTGCCGGATAGGGGAATGGTACCTGTTGCATCTGGTGTGGGAAGATCTGCTGTGCCTGCCGATCCTGCGGCTTCCTGCACCAGGTAATATTGCCCGGGTGCGATTGTTCCTGACAGCGAAGTAACCTGCCAGGTGTTTCCTGCTGCACTGGCATATTGGACAGACCAGCCGGAAAGGTCTACAACAGCATTGGTTGGATTGAATAATTCAATGAAATCATTTTTGTAGGTCGCTCCGCTGTTGCCACCGCCACCGTACACCTGGCTAATGACCACCTGGGAAAACCCGGAACTGCAAAAAAGCAAAGCCAGGCAACTGCCCAGCAATCGTAGGTAGATTTTTCTCATAATTGTCTGTTTGATGGATAAGGAACATGTTATCAATAAAAAAATAAATACAGCAATGCAGGTGGGCGAACTATAAAGAATGGCTTGTATTGTAACCGGAAGTTTTCGCGGATCGGTCAACTAAACTAGGCAATAAAAAAATACAAAACGGAAAGGCTATGTAAATTTATTCTTACTAAAAAATGGGTAAGCTTTCCTGGGTATGCTCAATGTATATCTTGCGTTTTTATGCGGATGCCCTGACATCCATTACACGTATCTGCAGGCTTTTTTCACCGTTCCATTCATTTTCATCCAGTTTAAACACAATATCAACGGGTTTTTTATCAGCAAGCAATTCCATTTTGTCGGCCATGTTGAACCCGATGCCGCTGAGTGTAACGCCTTGCTGGCGAAGAGAAAATTTGAGGTGCAATTCTTTTACGATTTTGGAGAACCCTGTATCCGTTACACCGCGCGCCAGAAATACAGGCCGGAGATTTTCAGGGCCGAAAGGTTCCATTTGGCAAAGGATATTATAAAACGGCCATTGGATATCCCTGAATTGAATTTCTGTATCGATAACGATTTCGGGGATCAGCAGATCAGGGTCGATAGTAGCGGATACCACTTCTTCAAATTTTTTCCGGAAAGCATCTACCTGTTGCAATTCCAGTGTCATGCCGGCAGCAGCAAAATGTCCACCATAACCGATCAGGTGTTCCCTGCAGGCATGAATGGCTTCATAAAGATTAAAGCCGGGTACGCTGCGGGCACTGCCGGCCGCATATTCTCCTGATTGGGTGAGCACGATAGTGGGGCGGTAGTAATTCTCAATCAGCCGGGAAGCTACAATGCCGACCACGCCTTTATGCCAATGGGGTTGGAACACGACAGTAGACTTGCTTTCCACCCATTGCAGGTTTTCGCTGATCAGGACCAATGCTTCTTGTGTGGTGGTGCTATCTGCTTCCTTTCTGTCGGTATTATCATTGTGAAGCATTTCAGCATAGCGCAATGCTTCTTCATATTTTTCGGCTACAAACATTCTGACAGCCTTGCTTGCATCGTCCATCCGCCCGGCAGCATTCACTCTTGGTGCGATCATGAATACGAGGTTTTGAATATGCAAGGGCAGTTGCAGGCTGCTCAGTTGACATAAAGCTTTGATGCCGTTGTTCGGTTTTTCATTGGCCTTTTTAAGTCCGTGAAAAGCCATTATCCTGTTCTCGCCGGTCATTGGAACAATGTCTGCTGCAATGGCCGTAGCCAGCAGGTCAAGGTATTCAAAAGCCCATTCGCGCGGGAGCTGCATTTTTTCTGCAAGCGCTGTCATTAATTTAAACCCGACGCCGCAGCCGCAAAGTTCTTTATAAGGATAAGGGCAATCTTTTTGTTTGGGATTGAGGATGGCCACAGCCGGTGGAAGTTCATTATCGGGGAGGTGGTGATCGCAAACCACAAAGTCAATGGATAATTCCCGGGCATAACCGATCAGCTCTACTGATTTAATGCCACAGTCGAGCGAAATGATCAGGGTGAAACCATTTTCTTTGGCAAAATCGATTCCGGCCTTGCTTACCCCATATCCTTCGCGATAGCGATGGGGGATATAGAAATCCAGGTGGGGATGTATTCTTTTTAAAAATGAATACATGCTGGCTACTGCAGTGGTGCCGTCTACATCGTAATCCCCGAATACCAGTATTTTTTCTCCTGTAGTGATAGCATGGATAATCCTTTCAACTGCTTTATCCATGTCTTTCATTAACCAGGGATCATGTAATTGGTCCAGTTGTGGGCGGAAAAAATCACGGGCCTCATCAAAGTTGCGGATGCCGCGTTGGGATAATATCCTGCAAAGCAGGGGGTGTATGTTCAGGGTCTGGCGCAGTTCTGCTGCTGCGGCTGCATCTTCACTCTTTATCGTCCATCTTTTCTGCGTCATAAACTATGCTTTGCCAGCGGCGGGGCTGTATCAATATTTCCGGTCTGTCACATACAGCACCAGGTCTTCAAGTCCTTTTCGGATGGGCGATTCAGGGAACCCGGTCAGTATATCCAATGCCTCTTTTTTGTATTCGTTCATTTTATCAGTGGCATACCGGATACCGCCGGCTTCTTTTACTTTACTGATCACCCAGTTCACTTTTTCCTTGTCTGTATTCTTGTTTTTAAGAATATAGATAATGTTTGTCCGGGTCTTCCTGTCAATATTGTTCAGGGTATAGATCAGTGGCAGGGTCAGTTTTTTTTCTTTGATATCATTGCCGGTCGGTTTTCCAACATTGTCACTGGAATAATCGAAAAGATCGTCTTTTATCTGGAAAGCGATACCGGTTTTTTCCCCGAATAAGCGCATTTTTTCGGCAATCTCATCGTTATGACTCGTTGACCAGGCGCCGGCAGAGCAGGCGGAAGCGAGGAGAGAGGCGGTTTTATTGCGGATGATCTCGAAATAAACGTCTTCCTGCAGGTTAAGCGACCGTGATTTCTCCAGTTGCAATAATTCTCCCTCACTCATTTTCCGGACCGCGTCGGAAAGGATATGGAGGATCCGGTGGTCATTATTATCAAGGGACAATAATAATCCCTTGGCAAGCAGGTAATCGCCCACAAGCACCGAAACCTTGTTTTTCCAAAGTGCATAAACGGAAAAGAAACCGCGGCGTTCTTCGGAATCGTCCACTACATCATCGTGTACAAGGGTGGCTGTATGGAGCAGTTCAACCAGGGAAGCTGCACGATAGGCCGGTTCGGTCACTTCTCCGCATAATTTTGCGGAAAGCAGAACGAACATTGGCCGGAGCTGTTTCCCCTTCCTTTTTACTATATATCGCATGATGCGATCAAGCAGGGGCGTCTGACTTTTCACCGCTTCTCTAAAGCGGGATTCGAAGATTTTCAGCTCATTTTCAATTAGTCCAAGAGGGAGGCTCATAATAAAAATGGCAATTTACGGCGCAAAAAATAAATAGCCCTACATGCAACTAAACAGTTGGTTTTTTTGACTAAGTACTTGAAAAATAGCAGGAAAAGCCTGAAATAATTTTCACAAAAATTTGGTAATTAAGCTCTAAAGCATAATTTTGCACTTTGTTAGGACATTGTTTTTTCGTAAATCTTAATCCTTAAGTTATGGTAAGCAAAAAGTACACTCTATTGGCAGTATTGTTCTGCCTCCTGGCGACATATAGCTTCTCCCAGGTGAAAACTGGTGGTAGTTATGACGTCTCAGATTCATCCGTCGTTCCGGCTAAAAGGATGCCTCAGCATACCGAATTCCTGAACGGTACCTATAATTTTCCTGCAAAACCCCGTAATCAGTGGGAAATAGGTGTTAAATACGGGCTTGCACACATTTCCGGTGATATCTCTTCAGTTTTCTTCACAGCTCCCAACTTTGGCGTTCACATCCGTAAATCATTCGGATATGTGTTCTCTGCTCGTTTGGAGTATGTGTTCGGAGAGCCTCGTGGTTTGAACTGGAAACAATCAACAGTGCACGCAGGTACTCCCTGGGTAACTGATGGCTATCCTTCCGGATCATTGATCTATTCCAACTACAAGACCAGGGTTCAGGACCTGTCACTGCAAGGTGTTATCACCCTGAACAACATCCGTTTCCACAAAGCTAAAACAGGCATGAACTTCTACCTGTTCGGTGGTATCGGTGGTCTGATCTATGACGCGAAGATCAATGCTGCAAACGATAATACCGGTGGCATCTATGCTGCTGAGTTCGCTTCTATTTCCGGTAACGTTTATTCAAACCGTAAAGACACCAGGAAAGCACTGAAAGATCTGCTGGATGATTCTTACGAAACACGTGCAGACAACGAGAAACAAACCACTGCTACTTTGTTCGACGATACTTTCCGTCCCAGCTTAACCGTGGGTGCAGGTATCGCCTTCAAACTGAGCAATAAATTCAACCTGGCTCTGGAAGACCGCTGGTCATTCGTAAAAGATGACCTGCTGGACGGACAGCGTTGGGCTGAGCAAGGTGACCTGACCCGTGATTATGATGCTTTCCATTTCCTGTCACTCGGTCTGAACTATAACCTCGGTAAAAAAGCAGTTGAACCTCTGTACTGGCTGAACCCGCTGGATTACGCTTACAGCGAAATCCGCAATCCTCGCCTGATGAGGCTGCCCAAACCCGTACTGCCTGATAGCGACGGCGACGGTATCACTGACCAGTTCGACCAGGAGCAAACTCCTGCCGGCGCACCTGTTAACTCTCATGGTGTAGCACTGGATACTGATGGTGACGGCGTTCCTGATTACAAAGACAAACAACTGATCACTCCAACATACTGCCAGCCAGTAGATGCTGATGGTGTAGGTAAATGTCCTTGCCCTGATTCAACTTGCTACGAAGGCCTGTTGATGAAAGCTAATGACTGCGCTACCACACTCGGTGCTCTGCCTAGCGTTACTTTCAAATCCGGTTCTAATAACCTGAGCGATGACGCTAAAGCTGTACTGTCTACAGTAGCTTCAAGACTGCGCAACAGTCCTGAATGTAAAGTGGTTGTAGTTGGCTATTGCTCTTCCAGCAAGAAAGAGCAGCAACTGAGCTGGGATCACGTAAATAAAGTGATCACTCACCTTGTTGAAAAAGAAGGTATCAGCCAGGACCGCTTTATCTTCAACTACGGTCAGGAAGGTGGCGATTGCAACACAGTTGATCTCCGCGGCGCAAGCGCTGGTGAAGATGGACCAAACCAGGTTGCTCCTCCACACCCGAACCTGCGTAAAAAATAAATTAGCCTTTACTTTTTGCTGATAGATAACCCTTCCGCGTCTGCGGAAGGGTTTTTTTATTCTACGAGCCTCTTTATCAAAACCTTAACTAAGCTGTTTTGGTCAACTATCTTTTTTGCGTAAGTTTTGTCGGTATCTATTAACTTTGCACACCTTTATGCGTTTTGTACCGGTAATAATAGCCTTGATTTTCCTGAGCAGTTGCAGCAAGGGAATCACTAAGATCCTTAAGAGCCCAGACCCAGAATATAAATTACGGGTAGCTGAAAAATATTTTGTTCAGAAGAAGTATACTAAGGCCCAGGTCCTTTTTGAGGATGTGATGCCTTATTACAAGACCAGGCCTGAATTCCAGGATATTTATTATAAGTACGCCTATTGCGCTTATAACCAGGCAGATTATCTGAATGCAGAGAACCTGTTCAAGACCTTCCTGGAAATATTCCCCAATAGTGCCAAGGCAGAGGAAATGGCCTATATGCGGGCTTACAGCTATTATAAACAATCGCCCAAACCAGAGCTTGATCAAACCAATACGATCAAGGCAATGGGGATGATGCAGGTGTTTATCAATACGCACCCTAATTCAGAAAGAAATAAGGAAGCAACTTCTATTATTGAGATCTGCCGGGGCAAGCTGGAAACAAAAGATTATAAAGGCGCCATTTTGTATTATAATATGGGCCAGTTCAGGGCAGCAGGAGTGGCGTTCACCACCCTGATCAATGCATACCCTGAATCATCCCGGCTGGATGAATACAAATTAATGGCAATAAAATCGTATTATCGCTTTGCAGAGCTGAGCGTGGAGGAAAAGAAAGCAGAGCGTTATGAGCAGGTGATCGATGAGTGTCATGAATTTGTGGACCGGTTCCCTGAAAGCAAATTCCGTAAGGAAGTAGAAAACTATATCGCTTTATCGCAAACAAATATTAAAAACTTAAATAGCAATATATGAGTAAGTTAAGACGCCAGCTTAGCGCTGGTATCGCTAACAACGTGGAAACAAAAAGCCTGGATGACCTGAAGAGCAGAACGGGTAATTTATATGAATCTATTGCCATAATTGCTAAAAGGGCTAACCAGATCAATATCTCTTTGAAAGAAGAACTGCACAACAAGCTGGACGAGTTTGCCAGCCATACCGACAGCCTGGAAGAGATCCATGAAAACAAAGAGCAGATCGAAATTTCCAGGGCTTACGAAAGAATGCCCAACCCTGCACTGCTGGCAACCCAGGAGTTCATGGATTCAAAAGTGTACTTCCGCAAAGGCGAAGACCAGTTGTTTGATTGATCACCGGAAAACCGGTGTTAAATAGTATACGCGATCCGGCCCGAAGCTGGATCGTTTGTATTTTATATGGTATTTTTGACAACCTATGCTGGAAGGAAAAAAAATATTGCTTGGCATCACCGGCAGCATTGCTGCCTACAAATCAGTGCACCTGGTAAGATTGCTGGTTAAAGCAGGCGCTGAAGTGAAAGTGGTGATGACGCCTGCAGCAAAGGATTTTGTTACCCCGCTTACCCTGTCCACCCTTAGCCGCAATCCTGTGCTTACAGACCTGTTTGACGGGCAAAGCTGGGCCAATCACGTAATGCTTGGCCGTTGGGCTGATATTATGCTGATAGCGCCTTTAAGCTGCAATACGCTGGCTAAAATGGCCCATGGGCAATGTGATAACCTTTTACTCGCCACCTATCTTTCTGCTACCTGCCCCGTGGTGGTGGCGCCGGCAATGGATGAAGACATGTGGCATCATCCTTCCACCTCCAAAAACCTTCAATTGATACAGTCTTTTGGCAATACCGTTATTCCTGTAGCAAAAGGAGAGCTGGCCAGCGGTTTATTCGGCGATGGACGGATGGCAGAACCGGAGCAACTGGTACAATACATAACCGATCATTTTTTTTCGGCCAAACCGCTTGCAGGACGCAAAGCGCTGGTAACGGCGGGTCCCACATACGAAGCAATTGACCCGGTTCGTTTTATAGGCAATCATTCTTCCGGTAAAATGGGCATTGCGATCGCAAAGGAATTATACAGGCAGGGAGCTGATGTGACGCTGGTGGCCGGGCCCCTGCACACGGCTTTTTCAGCCAATGGCATTAAGCTGGTGAATGTTACTTCCGCCGCAGAAATGTATACAGCCTGTGAGGAAGTGTTTGACACGGCCGATCTGGCTATCATGTCGGCGGCTGTGGCAGATTACACGCCTGCAACAAAAGCTGCTGAAAAGATCAAGAAAAAGGAAGATACTTTCCAGTTGGAGCTGACCAAAACAAAAGACATTTTGAAAAGCCTGGGAGTCCGGAAAAAGAAAGACCAGGTGCTGGTAGGTTTTGCATTGGAGACTACTGATGAAAAGAAGTATGCCCTGGGGAAGCTTGAAGCGAAAAATGCAGATATGATCGTGCTGAACTCCCTTAATGATGCAGGTGCAGGGTTTGGATATGATACCAATAAGATCACGATCTTCCAGCGCAACGGAAAAGAGATCCGTTTCGATACCAAATCAAAAGAAGCTGTGGCAAAGGATATTGTTGATACCATAATCACTTCTTACTATGCTTAAAAAAACAGCGCTTTTTGCAGTGATGGTATTCCTGCTGCAAACAGCCCGTTCCCAGGAATTGCAGGCAAAGCTTACAGTGCTGACCAGTAAGATCAGCACGAATGTGGACAAGAAGATATTCCAGACCCTGCAAACAGCCCTGGTCAATTTTGTAAACAACCGCAAATGGACAAAGGACGCCTTTCAGACCAATGAAAAGATACAATGTAATTTCCTGCTCAATGTGGAGCAGGAATTAGGGAATAACATGTACAAGGGCTCACTCACCGTACAGGCAGCAAGGCCTATATTCAACAGCTCGTACGATTCTCCGCTGATCAATTTTATTGATGATAATGTAGTGTTCCGTTACCAGGAATTTCAGCCGGTCGAGTTCAATGAGAACAGGGTGCAGGGCAATGACCCTACAGTGGCGAACCTGCCGGCAATAATGGCGTATTATATCAATATCATCCTGGGGTTGGACTATGGCTCTTTTGCTTTGCGCGGAGGCGATATTTATTTTCAAAAAGCCTGGAACATTGTAAACAATGCGCCTGAAAGCCGGGACATTACCGGATGGCGCTCTTATGAAAGCCAGCGCAACAGGTACTGGCTGGCAGAAAACCTGAACAATAACCGGTATGCACTGATACACGATGCGCTTTACTCGTATTACCGCTCAGGAATGGACCTTTTTTATGAAAATGAAGATGAGGCAAGGAATGGAATATTGAACAGTCTTAATTTTCTTAATACCCTGAATAAAGAGAATCCTAATTCAATGATATTGCAATTCTTTTTGCAGGGCAAAAGTTCGGAACTGATAAAGGTATTCAGCCGGGCAGACAAGGATAAAAAGACAAGAGCTGCTGATATCCTTGCAAAGATCGATATTACGAATGGCAATGCTTACAAAGAGCTGCAATGAAAAAGCTGAGTTTTTCCTTATTACTGTTGCTTGCAGGCATAATGGCCTGCAGTGATAAAAATAAATTACCCAAAGATGTTTTGCCTCAGCCTAAAATGCAGGCAGTGATGTGGGACATGATCCGCGCAGGGGATTTTCTGAACAATTATGTGTTTTACCGGGATACTTCGGTCGACAAAATAGCGGAAAGCCAGAAATGGAATGAGAAGATATTTCAGATCCATCATATCACGCGTGAGCAATTCGATAAAAGTTATACCTACTATCGCCAGCATCCGCAATTAATGAAAGCGGTAATGGATTCTATCAGCAAAACAAAAGTGGAAGATGTTACGGCGCAACCCGCTGCCCAACCTGCCACACCTTCTCTGCAGGATACAGCGGCAGGGAAAAAAAGACTGGACTCAGTGAAACAGGTGCGGAGAATAGGCCGGTTTAACAACAAGCTGAACAATAAGCTTCCCGAACCCAAGTGATACTGAAAGTAAGTAGTAATTTGTGCTACGGAATAAATTTAATCCTCTAACGATTACCGATGAATAAACAGGTTCATACAGCAGAAGAAGCCATAAAGGATATTGTTAATGGAAGCGTGCTGCTGCTTGGCGGTTTTGGTCTTTGCGGCATTCCCGAAAATTGTATTGCAGCATTGGTGAAAAAAGGAGTTACAAATCTTACCTGCATCTCCAACAATGCGGGTGTCGATGATTTTGGGATAGGGTTGTTATTGAAACGGAAGCAGGTAAAAAAAATGATCGCTTCTTATGTAGGAGAGAACGCCGAGTTTGAACGGCAGCTATTGAGTGGCGAACTGGAAGTGGAACTTATCCCCCAGGGCACCTTAGCCACCCGTTGCATGGCTGCAGGATATGGGATGCCGGCGATCTTTACACCGGCCGGAGTGGGTACAGAAGTAGCAGAGGGAAAGGAGGTACGGAATTTCAAAGGCAAGGATTATTTGCTGGAATATGCATTTGACGCCGATTTCGCCCTCGTAAAAGCCTGGAAAGGTGATACGCAGGGAAATCTTATTTACAAAGAAACGGCCCGAAATTTCAATCCTATGATGGCAATGGCGGGAAAGATAACTATTGCTGAAGTGGAAGAGTTGGTACCGGCCGGAGAACTTGACCCTAACAACATACATACACCAGGCATTTATGTACATCGCATATTCCAGGGAGCAGGATATGAAAAGCGGATAGAGCAAAGGACCGTGCGTAAAAGAAAAGCGGCGCAGGAATAGATCAATACCAAACTATCAACGCAAAAAAATGGCATTAACAAAAGAGCAGATAGCAGAGCGCATAGCGCAGGAATTGCAGGACGGTTATTATGTGAACCTCGGTATTGGTATTCCTACGCTTGTTGCCAATTTTATTCCTGAGGGAATAAATGTGGTACTTCAAAGCGAGAACGGTTTATTGGGGATGGGGCCATTTCCCTGGGAAGGCGAAGAAGATCCTGACCTCATCAATGCAGGCAAACAAACGATCACAACAGTGCCCGGCTCCGCTTTTTTTGATTCTGCCATGAGCTTTGGCATGATCAGGGCCGGCAAAGTGGACCTGACCGTGCTGGGAGCCATGGAAGTGAGTGAGAAGGGGGATATCGCCAACTGGAAAATACCCGGCAAGATGGTGA
>Ga0182746_1000807_pt1 | contig 34951 bp, 36 predicted proteins | sample eDN3rd30CBELigOP_FD_128881 | JGI IMG/M metagenome (GOLD analysis project Ga0182746, IMG submission 128881) | Enriched Organic Plus compost microbial communities from Emeryville, California, USA - eDNA 3rd pass 30_C BE-Lig OP (version 2) (version 2) ...
ACAATAAAGAGCTATAATTTTACTATCGGAAAGCATGGCTTATATATTTTAGATGTGGTAATCCAAAATTATTATAAACATGCTTTCTTTTTTACTTCTTTACATAACTAGCAACTTAGGTTACTTAGACTTTAACACTTTGAAAGAATTGCTCGGTGTAACTGACGGTAATCTAGCCAGCCACTTGAAATATCTAGAAAAAGCGGGGTACTTAACGTACAAAAAAAAGTTTGTGGGACGTAAACCAAACACAAACTATACAGCAACAACATCAGGTATCAATGCATTCAAAAAGCATATCCATGCAATTGAAAAATTATTGAATAGTCATTAATCTTAAAACACACTAAAATGAAAACACCACATACATCAACAAACAAGTCTAATAAAAGAATCTTCGGTATTTTAGGAAGCATCGCTGTGCTAATGCTTACATTTCTTGTCCTCCAATTAACTATCGGTACTGGAGTAGACGGCCAAGGCTTTAATTGGAAACCTTTAGACTTCCTCGTTGCAGGACTTCTACTATTATGCACTGGCTTATCCTGTGAATTAGTTTTAAGAAGTATAAAAAGTTTCAAAAAAAGAGTAGTCATCTGTGGTATAATTTTATTGATATTGTTGCTGGTTTGGGCAGAGTTAGCAGTTGGTATTTTTGGCTCTCCCTTTGCTGGTTCATAACTAAAAAGAATAAAAAACACCATACTATAGGGGAAGCAAATAAAAAATTGACAACATCATATAGCTCAAACATAATTTTACCTTTGAGAGATGGGAAAGGTGAATATGATACTGACACTACACGCTACAAAGAGCTATTTATTACGGCAAAACCCAAAACCATCAACAAAGGCTTGCTACAAGCCGGTGAAAAGTTCTTCGATGAAGCATTTCTACAAGGTTCAACAGTTGTAATGCTGTTGAACCTTTGTGCTTTGATTCGCTCCCGAATACTAGTCCCTAGCCGCCATTGTAAATCGACCTCCTCCCCTATGCCTCTTCCTTTTTAGAAATAATTTTAAAAAACTGGCAAATAAATTTGCGCAAGTAAAAACTTGCATTTAAATTCGCAAGTAATTACTTGCTTATTAAATATGTATTATGAATACCAAGCGAGATGTTTTTCAAGCCATAGCCGATCCTACTCGAAGAGCTATTATTCATCTGGTGGCTCAACAGCCTCAGAATGTAAATGCGCTCGCGGAAAACTTTGATATGACGCGCCAGGCGGTTTCCTTACACGTTAAAATTTTAATAGAATGCGGACTTATTACCGTTAGACAGCAAGGCAGAGAACGTATTTGCGAACCCAAGCTCGATGGGTTAAGAGAAGTTTCTGGTTGGGTAGATCAATACCGAAAATTCTGGGACCGCAAATTTGACGCATTGGAAAATTATTTGGCAAAAATTCAAAAAAAGAAAAAATAAAACACCTACAAATGAAAGCATCCAACACCTTCAAACAAGAAGACAATATTCTTACCCATACAAGACTTCTTGATGCGCCAATAGATTTAGTTTGGGAAGTATGGACCACTCCCGAACATATAAAAGAATGGTGGGGCCCCAACGGCTTTTCGCTTACTACTAAATCAATGAATGTAGCAGTAGGTGATCAATGGGAGTTTATCATGCACGGAATGGGCCGCGATTGGTACAACAAAATCGAGTATATAGAGGTAAAAAAGCCTCACCTTTTGTCTTATCGACACACAGGGGCAGCGCATGAAGATTATAATTTCACTGTTTCCGTTTTCTTTGAAGAAGTGGACGGCAAAACATTATTGACAATGCAATCCGTATTCAAGTCAAAAGAAATTATCGAAGAATTAAATAGAAAAGTAAACGCCATTGAAGGTGGCAAGCAAACATTAAATAGACTTGAAAACTACCTTATCTCATTAGTTAATTAATCCTACATTCATCTAGAAACAATGAAAAATAAAACACTCTATTGGACAATAACGATAATATTTTCCTTATTTATGGCATTAGGTGCCGTCCCTGATATTTTAATGATTGATGCAGCAAAAGAAGTGGCCATGCATTTGGGCTATCCCCTGTATCTATTACCGTTCTTGGGCATCGCTAAAACTTTAGGTGCCATCACAATACTGATACCTAAATTTGACAGATTGAAAGAATGGGCCTATGCTGGTTTGTGTATAAATTTAACAGGAGCTACCTACTCGATACTTCAAATTGATGGTTTTGGAATCAATATACTCATCCCCGCTATTGGCATGCTATTACTTGCAGTCTCTTATGTCTTTTGGGTTAGATTGAAATCATTTCAATTAGCAATACAAAATTAAACTAACGAAAAACAACTAAATCATGAGCAAAATAATCTTTGACAGCGGCATATCCCTTGACGGATTTTTCGCAGGAGACAACAGGGGACCCAATAACCCAATGGGCGGCGTTTCAGAAAAAATTCACAAATGGGTACTAAATCAAAAAGCATTTTGGGAATACTTAGGCATAGAAGGTGGCAAAGAAGATAATTTTGAAGGCCAACTTATTAGAGATGTAAATGCAAGAACAGGTGCATTTATTATGGGAAAACGCATGTTTGAAGAAGGTGAAGTCAGCTGGCCGGAAAATTTGTACAAAGCAGATGTTTATGTATTAACTCATGAAAAACGGGAACCTTGGGTTCAGAAAGGATCCACAACATTTTACTTCATTAATGATGGAATAGAAAATGCCTTGGAAAAAGCAAAACAATCGGCAAAAGGAAAGGATATCAGAATACAAGGCGGGGCTAATACAATTCAACAATTCTTAAATGCAGGACTGGTGGACGAGTTTTTTATTCATATTGCACCCGTATTTTTAGGTAGTGGTTTTCGGCTTTTTGACGGCATTGACAAAGACAAATATGAACTTCAAATTGCAGAAGTGATACCGTCTGACCTCACAACGCATATAAGGTATAAGCTGATTAAAAAATAGACACAACGACTGGCTACCTATGTATGCCCACCAAGTAAACACCATCGCAGCATGTAACCTACGATACGGGACTTAAGCACTTAGGGAAATAGATTGAGTTAAAAAATGAATACTTAAAACATCTCAAACTGCACTCATTATTTTTCGCTGATTCTCCTTCTGTTTTATTTTCACGATCGGATCCTTCGCAATCGTCCTGGTCAGGAGTAAGTTGCGCATATAGCTGCCGGCTTCAAGAATGAGTACTTTTGAATTATAGCGTTCCTATAGATAAAGAAACCTCTTGAAATGCTTAAACCTCATTAATCAGGAAGCGTTTCCAGAAAATCGAGGATATCCTGAGCAATTTCCTTGACGTGCGTTTCCAAGGCGAAATGCCCAGTATCATAAAATTTAACGATTGCGTTGGGCAAATCGCGTCGATAAGCGAGTGCACCCGCAGGAAGAAAATACGGATCTTTGTTGCCCCAGACGATTAACGCCTTGGGTTGATACGTCCTGAAGTATCTCTGAAATTCGGGATACAGTGTAATATTGTTTCTGTAGTCATATATGAGGTCTAGCTGGTTTTCGTCGGAACCGGGACGGTCAAGAAAATACTGATCCAGTGTATAGGCTTCAGGAGCGATTAATTCGGGTTGGCTAACCCCCGTAAAATACTGAAATCTCAGCTCCTCAGCCTTTACTACTCCCCGTAACGCATCACGGTCTTCTTTGGCACCACTGTGCCAATACTTTTTGACGGTCTCCCATGCTGGCCCCAGCCCCTCCTCATAGGCGTTGCCGTTTTGGGAGATGAACCCTGTTATTTTTTCCGGGTTGGCCATCATTAGCCTGTATCCGGTAGGAGCTCCATAATCAAAAACATACACAGCAAATCGATTGAGGCGCAGGGTGTCGATAAATGCCTGCAACGTTCGTGTCAATTGATCAAAGGTATAACTGAAATCGTGCCGTGCCGGGGCATCCGAAAAGCCGAAGCCGGGAAGATCCGGCGCAATAACCCGATACTTGACACTGAGTATCGGAATCAAATTCCGAAACATATGGGATGAGGTTGGGTAGCCATGTAGCAGAAGAACGACCGGCGCATCTTGAGGACCGGCCTCCCGGTAGAAGATCTTCAGCTTGCCGACGTTTACAGTGCGAAAGTAAGTCTTGTTGCCGTGGCTCGCAATTTGCCGCACGGCATTAGTAGTTTGTTGTGCCATGGTAGAAATAGCTAAGGAGATTAGAAGTGCGATTATGATACTAATTTTCAGCTGTTTCATATTGGGTATATTGCTCCTATAATGAATACGTCGTTCTAGTTTGTTGATGTCAAAACTAACACCGATATTTGATTATAATAAATAATTTATTATGATTATATTAATCATAAAAAGTGATTTATGAATCTGAATGACTTAAAACTGTTTGAAGCAGTCGTGCATTATGGCAGTTTTACTAAAGCTGCAGAGGTGATGTTTACTGTGCAGTCAAACGTAACAGCTAGAATAAAACGCCTAGAGCGAGAGTTCGGGACAACATTGTTTGTAAGAACGCCACGTAAGGTAGAACTTACGGCTGCCGGAAAATCCATGCTGAACTATTCCAAACAGATTAACAATCTGCTAGAAGCAGCCAAACTTTCACTTAGTAAAGACCAACCAGTCAAAGGAGAGTTCAGGCTCGGTTTTTTAGAAACGACCTTAACGCAACAAGGTCCTAAAGTTGTCAATCGGATGGCCGAAGCCTATCCGTTGATCAATCTACATCTAACATCCGGCATGCGCGATACATTGGTCTGTCAGGTACTAAACTACCAGCTCGACGCAGCATTGATTCCAGGTCCGATTCGTCACGAGGAACTAGAACAGCTCCCCATAAACGATGAGCGCATCGTAATCGTGACACCGATGCATATCCATACATTAGAAGATCTCTTAGCTCAACCGCAGGTAAAAGTGGTTGTATCTAGCGAAGGTTGCTTTTTCAGAGCTCGGTTGGAAGCCTGGCTAATGAGCCACAACATTATGGACTACCATAAAACTGTCGTCAATTCAGTTGAGGGTGTGATTAGTTTTATTGAATCCGGTATCGGCTTCAGCATGCTACCCGAAGAAATCATTTCCACATTTTACAGTGGAAGAAAGGTCCGGATGCTGCCCCTACAGAACGAAATCGGCACATTCAGCAATACACTGATATATCGAAAAGAGAGTGCCACTTCGCCGATACTTAATGCATTCATCGGCTTGTTTCATACTTAAACTCCTAGCTCTGACAGCCGCTCTTCAGCAGGCTTATCGAGGAGATCATGGCTATCCGGGATACGGACTTCACATTTTATCGCTTATATGATTCGGTGCTAAATCCCTACTGTCCTCACATTTTCAAAAAATCATTTGAGTGAGAAATGCAATTCAAAAAATTAATAGGCTGCTAAAAAGCAGCCTATCATTCATTTAAATATCAAATTAATCCAATGCAACACGAATAGCTTCTTCCACAGGAGTATAACCGTTATCACTACCCGCAATACACAATTCACCTCTTAACAACAAAGGCGGTTGTGCCATAAACTTGGGGACAGTTCCTCTATGGGGTTGAGCAGCATGCACCAAGAACGGATGGCATAGATACACCGTACCTGCTTTACCGGTTGCATACACTTCTCTCCTTTTAGGCAACTCGTCAAGCTTAGCAGCAAGTTCCATAAAAGAAAGTCCTTGATCGCCTTCTTTAGCAAGCAATCTTGCAACATCGATATGAGAGCCTTCATAAATAATGGTAGGCGCATCATTCTCCGTAACATCTGAGTACAGCACCAACATTAAAAGTGCCCTACCTTTAGATTTGACATTGACACGCCATTCCAGAAAATTATTCGGGTCTTCTCCGGGAAAACTAGCATCCACATGCTTACCGGTATCGTTGGGTTGTTTATCCGAAGGAAATCTTACCGGAAATGTTCCTACATTTCGGCAAGGAATCCATCTATCTTTACCAATCAGTTGGTCAAAAATAGCATGCATTGTTTCGCTATTTAGTGACTCCACAAAAGGCTCTTGTGGATACATACCCAAACGTATAACAGGCGCTGTCCAGGTAGCAGCATCATTCCTATCAAAAGGAATATCCTTCCATAGAATATCTACGGCCTTATTTGCAATTTCTTTAGAAAAAGCATTGTCTATACGTACATAACCCTGATGAATAAATTGCTCTATTTCTTTTGTATTTAATATTTCAGACATATAAATGGATTTATGAAAAGCATATAGAAACAGTAAGGACTTACCGTATCATATACTTAGTGAACACAAAAATTTAATATAGGAGAAAACGCACTAATTGTAACGAATTAGCGGGTTGCTTAGAAGTTAAGCCGAGAGGATATTATAACATTACGGTCATTCTCATAATGCAAAGGTAAAAAATATTGATAAAAAGATAGCACCTCACATCCCATTACTACAACCTGCTTTCAGACATATTGCACCCGACTTAACATGAAAACATACCTTTATCATTGGATAAACATTGCATACCCTAAAAACTCTTCCTTCAATTGTACATTGTTGTATACACACTGTCACCATCGCATCCTTTTTTAGTTCATACAATGATTATTTTATTAAATAATCCGTCCCTCCTACTCTATCTATATAACTCATTATCATACTCATGACATAATAAAATGGTGTATCCTCTGCACAGTATGACTGTTACTATACTTTTTATCCGTTATTGCATAATTACCTTACTATACTTAGTTTTGTAACTATAAAAATTATAGTAAGCAAATATTTTGAAAAACACTTTATTTAAAAACCGATTAAGAATAGATATACTACAATAAGATATAAATCAAACGCTCAAATTACTAACGAAAAATACAGCAGCTAACCATCAATCATGTTTCACTTTACATACATCATTCACTCAATTTAAAAAAATGAAAAAGTATATTTTAATGGCAGCAGTTCTAATGAACTTTAAAGTTCAAGCACAAATTGTAAAACACGAAGTTTTCGCAACCGTAGAGCAATCTGTTGGTAATATTGCCTTTACTGCGAATGGCGATTTAGTTTATAGTCATCATCCCTTTTTTAACCCGCAGTTTCGGGTAGTGAAGTACAATGCTCACACCCAAACAATAACACCATTCCCCAATGAAGAGTGGAACACTCCACGAGAAACAGACGACCATTACCTGAGTAATGTTTTGGGCATCAGAAATGATGAAAACGGCATTGTATGGATTTTGGATATGGGACAACGCAACCCCATTACACCGAAAATTGTAGGGTGGAATACAGTTACAGATCAATTAGAGCGCATTTATTATTTACCGGAAACTTCAGTTGTGCCTACTTCTCAGACAAACGACCTGATCGTGGATACAAAGCATAATGTTTTTGTAATAGCTGACGAAGGAATTGGAAATGGTGGAGATGGTAGTACGGCAGCATTAATCGTGGTGGATATGAAAACAGGTAAAACAAGGCGGCTGTTGCAAGGCACACGAAGCACATTACCTGAAAACGTACCCACCAACATCAACGGAAAACCTTTGGCTATTAATGGCAAAAACCTCTTAGTAGGTTGTGATGGAATCACAGCAGACAAAAATTTTGAATGGCTGTATTACGCACCGCTAAATGGTAGTAAATTATATCGCTTAAAATTAGAGGACTTATTAAACGAAAGTTTGACAGAAAGTGAATTGGATAATCGAGTAGAAATTTATTCAGACAAACCCAATAATGGCGGCTTAAGTATCGATGATGAAGGCAATATCTACCTAACAGCAATGGAAAATAACAGCGTAGCAGTTATTCTTGCTAAAGACAAAAGCATACACAATATCGTAGTAGACGAAAACCTACTTTGGCCAGACGGCGTAAGCTATAATCATGTAGATGGCTATATGTATGTTTCGGCAGCACAAGTGCATTTAGGTGCCGTTTTTAACAACGGAAAAAATTTAGCAAATGCTCCCTTTTATATTTTCAGGTTTAAGCCATTGGCAAAAGGCGTTCCTTATAGATAATATGAGGTAAGTTGATAAATAAATATATCGCTATCATTAAGTTGGCTTGTTAGATACCTATACATGGTCATATTAAAGCCAACTTTTTGTTATAAATCTGTTTACTCTTTCTAGAAAACAACTTCATATTTTAACAAAACGTGCATATAAAAAATGTAAGTTTGACTAATTATAGAAAGACTTGAACATTTAGTAAACGAAAAATCAACCGCATATCAAGCATCTCAGCTCCCTTAAGTTATAAAATAAGCGTATCTTGCGCGCTGGTTTTAAACTTTGCGTGATGCTGGATTTAAGGAACTTTGATCAAAACGCCGTAAGCAACCCCGATAACAATATTTTTGGTTTACCCAGTACGGAGGAAAATGCGGAGCTCATTATTATGAACGTACCTTGGGAAGTAACCGTAAGCTACGGTTCGGGTACCGCCAAAGCGCCGGAGGCTATCTGCAAAGCCAGCCTACAGGTAGATTTGTACGACCCCCATTTCCCCAATGCATGGAAAAGAGGTTTTTACCTTACCCCTACCGATAAGCAATTGCAGCTTCGAAGCAGTTATTTAAGAAAAGAAGCCGAGCTTTATATCGATTATATCTCACGCGGTGAATCGCTCGAAGCCAATCAGTTCATGTGCAAAACCATCCGAGAAATCAACGAGGGTAGCGATTACCTGAACCAATGGGTGTACGACCAGGCTATGAGCTACCTGAACAAAGGAAAGCTGGTATGTCTACTGGGTGGAGATCATAGCACCCCATTCGGGTTATACAAAGCCTTAGCCGAACGGTACGATGCCTTCGGTATTCTGCAAATTGATGCCCATTGTGATCTTAAAAAAGCTTATGAAGGATTTGAATATTCCCATGCCAGCATCATGTACAATACCCTCAAAGAAATTCCTCAGGTAAAAAATATTTTACAGATAGGCGTGCGCGATATAAGTCAAGATGAGTGGGAATACATACAAGAACATCCGGATCGTATCGGCGTTTACTTCGATCAAAATATTAAGGAAAGGATGTTTGCCGGTGATACCTTTAAAAATATCGCCGGAGAAATTATAGACCGCCTGCCGCAGAATGTACATATCAGCTTCGACATAGACGGTCTAGATCCCAAACTTTGTCCGGATACAGGCACTCCCGTTCCGGGTGGCTTTGAGCTGGATCAGATATTTTATATTTTTCATGAAATCTTGAAAAGTGGACGCCGGATTATCAGCTTCGACTTGGTAGAAGTAGGTGTTGGCGAAACTGAATGGAATGCCAACGTAGGCGCCCGTGCTTTATTCAAACTTTGTAATGTGCTGGCAAGCAGTAATAGCTAAAGAATGTATCAATTTATCATACCCAATAAGAAGCAACAGATTTATTTTGTTTTTGCTGTAGGCATTATCCTGCTTAACATTATCGGAGCGGCGGTGTACAATTTTACCATCGGCGCAGGTGCTACCAACGCCTGGGTGTTTGCAGTAGCCTGTATTGTCATCTTTAGTATCGTCCTTTATTTTTTCTCGGCACCAAGGCGATATCGCTTTGCTGGAACTTTGATACTGGTATTCGGTATTTTTTGGATGAGCCGTACTTTTTATCAGCTGTTTTTTGTGAATCTATTACTTTGGGGGCTGTACACCGTTGCGCGTCGAAATCTAGTGGTGACCGTATCGGAAAAACATATTTCTTATCCTTCCTTTCCGGTTAAAATGATTCAGTGGAATATGATAAACAATGTGGTGCTAAAAGATGATATCCTCACCATCGATTTAAAAAATAATAAAATCTATCAACATATCATTGAATATCTCGACGGAGAAACAGATGAGGCAGAATTTAACGACTTTTGCAGAAAACAGTTGCAATACAGCCACTCTCAAGGCAGTTAAAATAAAATAGCACATGTCACTTCCATCATCACCATATCTTTTATATTCCGACGGGAAAGGAAATATTTTCGAAGACCGCAGTTTGTATGTAACCGGTCGCACTGGTTGGGACGCCGTACCTATCCCCAATGACGAATGGATTGAACTACCCGATGGCGGTTGTTTGTACGAACTTCCCGGGCGCAGGGGTATTGGTATCGATGTGAAAACCGGAGAAATGCGCCTTTGTGAAAAAGGCTGGGCTGTGGCAGCTTTTATTCCTCCCGCTCATACGGGATTTTACCTCTCGGCTTACGAAACGGAACCCGGTGCACCTACCCTCCCTCTGTTCTGCTATACTGCTGTGGGTTGGTATAATGAAAAATTTTATGTACCTGCGGTAAGAATTGAGCAGGATATAAGGCAGGAATGTGCCGGTTTTGATGCTGGCAAAGTAAAGCAGGGCGTGGAATATCTTACTAAAGCTTATCCGCATAATCGTTTGGTTAAGCACCTGGCGGAGAATTGCGCACTCACTTATCATTGCCCTGCAGCACGCAATTATTTTATGGGCCGATGGGAATGTCCGGTACCGGCTTCTCCCGCCTGCAATGCCAACTGTATTGGCTGTATTTCCCTACAACCCGACGAAGAACCCATCGTTTCCACACAGGACCGTCTGCAATTCAAACCCTCGGTGGAAGAGATTGTAGAATTTACCGTTCCGCATCTGGAAACAGCCCCCTATCCTCTTATCAGCTTTGGACAAGGATGCGAAGGAGAGCCACTGTTGATGTGGGAAACCATCGAGAAAGCCATTATCGAAATTAGAAAGCATACCGATAAAGGCTCTATCAATATTAATACAAACGGCTCCCGCCCCGATGCCGTAAAGCGGCTCTGCGAGGCTGGACTCAACTCTATTCGTGTAAGTACCAACAGTGCCCGCCGCGAAATCTATATGCCCTATTACCGCCCCAATAATTACGATTTTGAAGATATTATCGAGAGTCTGAAAATCGTAAGCAGCTACGGAGGGTGGACATCCATTAACTACTTTGTATTTCCGGGCATGACAGACAGTGTAGCGGAGTATGAAGCATTGCGCAAACTCATCAGAGAAACCGATCTAAAAATGATTCAGTGGCGCAACTTTAATATAGATCCCGACTGGTATCTGGGAAAGATAGGTGTTACCGATACTGGAGACTGTATGGGCATGAGCGTATTACTGCAGGAAATCAGAAAAGAGTTTCCCAACCTCAAATATGGATATTATAACCCACCCATGGAGCGGATTAAAGGGAACTACGAGGTAGACTTTGCACATTAACCTCAACCTAATATGAAACGATTCACATTTTTATTCCTAACAATATGCCTCGCTATTGTTGCCAGCCATTGTTCGTCGCAATCAAAAATGATGAGGGCATCTTCAGCTTCGGGACAGGAGTTGCTCCAGGCTATCAATGCCGTTAGAGCCAAAGGTTGCAACTGTGGCAACACATACATGCCTCCTGTAAAAGCGCTTCAATGGAATGCCAAACTGGAAGCCGCCGCCCAAAACCACAGCAATTATATGCACCGCAGAAAATTGCTAACGCATAGTGGCCCCCATAATACAACGCCCGCCGATAGGGTTAAAGCTGCAGGCTACCCATGGAGTTACGTAGCTGAGAATATCGCATTAGGACAGCCCTCGGTAAAAGAAGTTATGAATAGTTGGTTGCAAAGTGTGGAGCACTGTAAAAATATTATGAGCAATAAGGCAACAGAAATGGGCGCCGCCCTAAAAGGCGAATTTTGGACTGCCGTGTTTGCCGCGCCCATGTAACAGTTATTTTTTAAATAAGCCCTTATACGCTATCCCCAAGCCGGGGGCATTACTGTATATAATCTTTCCATTGTCGTACTCGATACCTGTAGCCAGATCTTCCTCCAACAACAAGGGGCCATCCATATCCACATGATCGATGAAAGGCAAAAGATGCGCAATAGCTGCAGAGCCGATAGTGCTCTCGTTCATCGAGCCTACCATCACATTCAGATTGAGTTTGCGGGCATTTTTAATCATGCGCAAAGCAGGCGTAATACCACTACATTTGGTGAGCTTTATATTGATGCCATGAAAATGCCCCACGCATTTTTCTACATCATTTTCAAATACGCAGCTTTCATCGGCATATAAGGGCAATGAGGATTCCTGATACAATACTTTCATTCCTTCCCAATTATCTTTAGCTAGTGGCTGCTCCACAAACTCTACACCCAATTCTTTCAGCTGAGGAATCAACTTAAGTGCCGTGTCCAAGTCCCATCCGGCATTGGCGTCTACGCGAATCACGGCATCCGTTTTTTCTCTGATGGCTTTTACAATGGCAATATCATATGCCGTTCCTACTTTAATTTTATAAATCGGCCAGGGCTTTTCTTCCACCTTCGCCAGCATTTTTTCCACCGTATCTATACCAATGGTATAATCCGTTATGGGATTATCAGCGGGATCACCTTTCCAAATCTGGTAAAGCGGTCTACCCGACATTTTGCCGAATATATCCCAGGCCGCTATGTCTAGCGCACATACCAAAAACGGATTTTGAGGTAACAGATGATGCAGAAAATGCCAGAAACGCTCGGGATCAGTAAAAGCAAACCTCTCAATCATACTACGCTTAGCTTCCAGATCGGCGATCATATCATCCACCGTAATATTATAATACGTAATAGCGGGCGCTTCCCCATAGCCTTTGATACCGAAATGTTCCAGCTCAACCACCAATGTGGGTTGATGTGTTTTGGTACCTTTAGAAATAGTAAAAGGATGACGGAATTTTAAATTGAACGGATGGTAATTTATCTTCACTGTTTTAGGAACTAATAGGTTAAAGGAATGTTCGCAAAGATAACCTGCTTTTGCCTCACAATCCGCAAAAGGTTGTTGTTTTTCATTATGCTCGACCTTTGAAGGGAACTGCCGTTTTTCCAATGAAAAATCACAGAATTGTAAAACCTCTCTTTTGCTAGTGTAAAACGCTTATACCTGCAACAAAATGCAGGAGGATGTGTTGGTATTTTAACCAGCTTTAACGTATTTCATTTATACTTTTTAGTATAAATAACTTACTTTTGCAACATGAATACAGATACAGAACAATTATCAAGTACACAGGCAGCGGAAACAGACTTAGACCCCATAGAAATTCACGTCAATAGCGAGTATAAATACGGGTTTGTAACCAATATTGAAATAGAATCTGCTCCCAAAGGACTTAATGAAGACATTGTGCGGTTCATTTCACAAAAAAAGAATGAACCGGAATGGATGCTGGAATGGCGACTGAAAGCATTCGCACAGTGGCAGAAAATGCAGGAGCCGCATTGGGCAAACCTGAAATACCCTCCTATCGACTATCAGGATATTATATACTATGCTGCCCCTAAACAAAAAACCAAGCCCAAAAGCCTAGACGAAGTAGATCCCGAATTGCTAAAAACTTTTGAAAAACTGGGTATCTCCCTGGAAGAACAAAAACGCCTTACAGGTGTGGCCGTGGATGCCGTAATAGATAGTGTGTCTATAGGAACCTCTTTCAAGGAGCAGTTGGCAGAACTGGGCATTATATTCTGTTCTATCAGTGAAGCAATTCAAGAACATCCAGATCTGGTACGCCAATACTTGGGTAGCGTAGTGCCGGTAACCGATAACTATTTTGCCGCACTAAACTCCGCCGTATTCAGTGATGGTTCTTTCTGCTATATCCCTAAAGGCGTACGTTGCCCAATGGAGTTATCCACTTACTTTAGGATTAATGCCGAAAATACCGGCCAGTTCGAGCGCACACTCATCGTAGCCGATGAAGGCGCTTACGTAAGTTATCTCGAGGGATGTACAGCTCCAATAAGAGATGAAAATCAATTGCATGCAGCAGTTGTTGAAATTGTTGCTTTAGATAATGCCGAAGTAAAGTACTCCACCGTACAAAACTGGTATCCCGGAGATAAAGATGGTAAAGGAGGTATTTACAACTTCGTAACCAAACGTGGTATTTGTAAAGGTATCAACTCTAAAATTAGTTGGACTCAGGTGGAAACCGGTTCATCTATTACTTGGAAATATCCTAGTGTAATACTGCAGGGTGACAATTCTATTGGAGAATTTTATTCTGTAGCAGTGACCAACAATTACCAGCAAGCTGATACCGGAACTAAGATGATTCACCTCGGGAAAAACACGAAGAGTCGCATTGTAAGTAAGGGAATATCAGCAGGTTATAGTAATAACAGCTATCGAGGTTTGGTACGCGTGGGGAAAAATGCTACTAATGCACGCAACTTCTCTCAGTGCGATTCCCTGCTATTGGGCGATAAATGTGGTGCACACACATTCCCCTACATCGAGGTGAAAAACAACACCGGCATTGTTGAACACGAAGCCACTACTTCCAAAATTGGGGAAGATCAAATCTTCTACTGTAATCAGCGCGGTATCGATACCGAAAAAGCTGTCGCCCTTATTGTAAATGGTTTCGCTAAGGAAGTAATGAACCAATTGCCAATGGAGTTTGCGGTTGAAGCTCAAAAACTATTGGCTGTCAGCCTAGAAGGAAGCGTTGGATAAAAATTAACTTGATATAAAATTCATAAAGTTTAAAATCAGATAATACCAGATAATATGTTGACAATAAAAGATCTGCGCGCAGGCATCGAAGGAAAAGAGATATTAAAAGGCATTAATTTACAAATAAACCCCGGCGAAGTACATGCGATCATGGGACCCAACGGTTCCGGAAAGAGCACCTTAGCTTCTGTACTTGCCGGAAAGGAAGATTACGAAGTAACAGGCGGCTCGGTAGAATTTATGGGTAAAAACCTATTAGAGCTCTCTCCTGAGGAAAGAGCAGGTGAAGGCCTCTTCTTGAGCTTTCAATATCCTGTTGAAATTCCGGGACTTAGCACAACCAACTTCATGAAAACTGCAGTTAATGAAATTCGTAAATATCGCGGTCAGGAAGAGCTAGATGCAGTATCTTTTCTAAAGATGATGAAGGAGAAAATGGCGCTAGTGGAGATTGATCAGGCCATGCTAAGTCGTTCTCTTAATGAAGGTTTCTCGGGTGGAGAAAAGAAGCGTAATGAAATTTTCCAGATGGCTATGCTGGAGCCGAAGCTGGCTATATTGGATGAGACCGACTCAGGTTTGGATATCGATGCTATCCGCATCGTAGCAAATGGTGTAAATAAATTGCGCAATTCGGAAAATGCGGTGCTATGTGTGACGCACTATCAACGCTTGCTGAACTATATCGTTCCAGATTACGTTCACGTGTTATATAATGGTCGTATCGTAAAATCGGGCACCAAGGAATTGGCACTAGAGCTGGAGGAAAAAGGATACGATTTCATTAAAACAATGGCAGTTTAATTTGAGTTATTACATGCAAATAAACTCATTTTCAATTTATCAGATTAAATTAAATGGATACTATAACATATTTTAAAAAGCGTTTTGAAGAATTGCAAGCCCATCCGGTAGATGGACATATCAAGTCCATACGGGATTCGGCATTTGCAGAATTTTCCCAAACAGGGATACCTACCGTAAAGCACGAAGAGTGGAAATACACCCGCATTAACGATTTTTTCAGCAAGGATTATCATTTTTCTACCGATATAAAAGAACAGCAGTTAACTGCGCAGGACTTAGCTCCTTTTCAGATTCCTGGGCATGAGGATGCTAATTTGGTGGTATTCGTAAACGGGCATTTTAATAGAGAGTTATCCCATACACGTTCTGAAGAACTGGAAATTTTGTCTTTACAGGAAGCTGCAGGTCATGAAAAGTATGCTCCCATCGTAAAGGAGCATCTGGGCCATAGTGCAGATTATCATAGAGACGGCGTCAATGCTTTAAACACTGCATTTATTCAGGAAGGTGTGTTTGTACACGTGTTTAGAAGCAAGGAAGCTAGTCACCCCATATATTTATACAATGTTACGGATGCCCGTCGGGGAAACATCTTTGCGCAACCACGTTGCTTGATTCATGTAGCAGAAAACGCCAAAGTGCAGATTGTAGAAACTTATATTACGCTGGGGGCGGATGAAAGTTTTACCAACCAGGTAATTGAGGTTGCGGTGGAGCAGGATGCCATCTTCGATCTATACAAAATCCAGAACGATGCTCCCAACTCCAAGCTGGTAAGCACTACTCACGTACATCAGACCGGTAAAAGCATAGCCAATGTGGTGACCGTGTCCCTCAATGGCGGTTTGATCAGAAACAACTTGAATATGGTGATGTCAGCCGAGTATTGCGAAGCCAATCTTTTTGGCTTATATCTGGGCGACCAACATTCCCATATGGACAACCATACGGTGGTAGACAACCGTAAACCCAACTGTCTGAGCAACGAACTATACAAGGGGGTCTTGAACGGAAATGCTACCGGCGTTTTCAACGGAAAGATTTTTGTACGTCAGGACGCACAAAAAACCAACGCTTATCAGAGCAACCGTAATATTTTGCTTTCTGATAACGCTAGTGTGAACACCAAGCCGCAGTTGGAAATCTTTGCAGATGACGTAAAATGTTCGCACGGCTGTACCGTTGGCCGTCTGGATGAGGAAGCGTTGTTCTATATGCGTTCTCGTGGTATCAGCGAGAAAGCAGCCACAGCCCTCCTCTTACACGGTTTTGCTCAAGATATACTAGAGAAAATTCAGCACGTTACCACCCGCGAATTTGTAGAGCAGCTGGTGGCTGACAAGCTGCATTTATAATCGAGAGTGCTACTAATGAGAGGAAGACGGAGGAATAATATCAATAATAACCTTTAAAATATTGTCTTCTTAAACCCTTTAGCCCGACGGCAAAAAGAAGACGTACGAATGAGGGGTTTGTTATGCAAACAGCAACTTTAAATACCAATAAGGCCTTTGACGTGCATTCCGTACGAAAGGACTTCCCCATTTTGAACCGGGAAGTGAAAGGCCATCGCCTGATATATTTTGATAACGCTGCGACTTCTCAAAAGCCTCAGTCGGTTATTGATGCATTGGTACATTATTATACACAGTATAATGCCAATGTACACCGTGGCATTCATTCCCTGGCGGAGGAAGCTACTGCTGCTTTTGAAGCCACCCGCGATGCGGTTAAGCACTTTATCAATGCTGCCGCACGGGAAGAAATCATTTATACGCGGGGTACTACCGAAAGTATTAATCTGGTAGCTTACAGCTGGGGACGTCAGCACCTTGCGCAAGGAGATGAAGTGATTGTCTCGGGTATGGAGCACCATTCCGACATCGTTCCATGGCAGATAGTATGTGAAGAAAAAGGCGCTCAACTCAAAGTGATCCCGGTGAACGAACAAGGAGAACTAGAGCTGGAGGAATATAGAAAACTTCTCAGTTCACGTACCAAATTGGTGGCTGTAAACCATGTATCCAATGCGTTGGGAACGGTAAACCCCATTCAAGAAATTATACAATTGGCCCATGCGCAAGGAGCTCTTGTGCTCATCGATGGCGCACAGAGCGCTATGCACCTCGATGTTGATGTGCAGGCATTGGATTGCGACTTTTTAGCTTTCTCCGCACACAAAATGCTAGGGCCAACCGGTATGGGTATCTTATATGGCAAGAAACATCTTTTGGAGTCTATGCCAGTATTTATGGGGGGTGGCGAAATGATTAAGGAGGTAACCTTTGAGAAGACCACCTACAACGAGCTCCCCTATAAGTTCGAGGCAGGTACGCCTAATATTGCCGATGCCATTGCCTTCAAGCCGGCTATTGAATATATCAATACAATCGGTAAGGAAAATATCCGCAAACAAGAAGACCTGTTGTTGCAGCACGCCACACAGCGCCTAAAAGAAATTGAGGGACTAAGAATCATCGGCGATAATGACCATAAAGTAAGCGTGGTGTCTTTTGTGATTGATGGGGTGCATCCTCAGGATGTGGGTATTTTGCTGGACAATAAAGGTATTGCTGTACGCACGGGGCATCACTGTGTGGAGCCGCTGATGCAGCGTTTTTGTATCCCCGGAACCATTCGAGCCTCTTTTGCGTTCTATAATACAGTAGAAGAAATAGATTTAATGGTTGAAGCTTTGCAGAAAGCCGTTAAAATATTAAGGTAATCCAAGGGAAGCTGCTGTTGATGGCAGCTCTCGAAAATAACAGACGAATGACCGAAACGCAATCTATCGAACAAATAGAAGCCGAAATCGTAGACGAGTTTTCGCTTTTTGAGAACTGGGACGATAAGTATGAATATATCATCGACCTAGGTAAAAAACTACCCCCGCTGGCAGAGGAGCATAAGAAAGATGAAAATAAAGTAAAGGGATGTCAGTCTACTGTATGGTTGGTGGCCGATTACAAAGATGGTAAAATATTTTATCAGGCCGATAGCGATGCGATCATTGTAAAAGGGCTTATATCTATGCTGATAAGAGTGCTGAGTGGCCACACCCCCGACGAAATCCTGAATGCTAAGATGGATTTTATCAATAAAATAGGAATGACGAGCCATCTGGCTCAAACCCGTTCCAATGGATTACTGGCCATGGTAAAACAAATGAAGAATTATGCTTTGGCATTTAAAGCCTTGAACCAGTAACCATCATTCATAACCTAAAGAAAATGACTGAAGCCGAAATACGAGAAAAAATCATTGAAACACTCAAGGGTATATACGATCCCGAGCTGCCCGTAAATATTTACGACCTGGGATTGATATATAAAATTGAAATCAATGACGATCATAACGTTTTTATCCTCATGACGCTCACGGCTCCCGGCTGTCCGGCCGCACAAACTCTTATATTAGAAGTGGATGAAAAAGTAAGACAGCTTGAGGGGGTAAACGATGTGTTGGTCACCTTAACTTGGGATCCACCATGGGAGAAAAGCATGATGAGCGAAGCAGCTCAACTCGAACTAGGTTTTTTATAAAAAAAGCATTATGAAAATTACTGCTCAGGAAGAGTACGGATTGCGGATTCTCATACGCATCGCCTCCTGCAAAAGCGGCGAAGGTATGAGCATTCCACAACTCAGTGAAACGGAACAGCTCAGTCAGCATTACATAGCCAAACTAACCCGTCTGTTGAGGATGGCTAATTTTATCCGTAGTACTCCGGGTAATAAGGGAGGCTACGTATTGGCCCGCCCGGCATCGGAAATTATTATTAAAAATGTTTTGGAAGCGTTGGGCACCCCGCTCGACAAAGAATTTACGGATGAAACCGGTGCCGTAATGCGGTTTTGTACCAATTCGGTGGATTGTTCATCCAGGTCTCTCTGGCAAATGATTCAAATGACGGTAAATAACTTGCTGGAACGCATTACTTTACAAGATCTGGTTACTGAAAATGCCAATCGCGACACTATTTTTGATAAACTCAGTAAAGAATTTTTGGTATAAAGCAGATATTTTTATATTTGCAAATCGTAGTAACCTGTAAAACAACCATTTAATTTAATAAAAAATTTTACGCATACAGGGTTACCTAATCGTGTTTTGCGTATTAATTAATAAATTATAATTTTTTAAAACAAAAAAAACAATCATGAAAAAATTATTTGCAATTGCATTAATCGCTGTATCATTTGCAGCTTGTAACAGTGGTGAATCTTCAACTGAAGCTTCTGCTGAAGCTACAGCTGACTCTTTAAGCGCTCAAGTTGAAGCTGTTGCTGATTCTGCTCAAGCTACTATTGACTCAGCTGTTGCTACAGTTGATTCTGCTGCAGCTGCTGCTGTTGATTCTGTGCAATAATTTGGCAACAAAGAAAAACTTCTTGAGAGTTAATAAAGAGCCGGTTGAAGACCGGCTTTTTTTATTGTCGAAGGATTTCACCGTATTAATCATCCACCAGCGGAATTGTCAGGAAGAAAGTAGTACCCTTTCCAGCTTCGGTTGTAAAACTGATATCCCCTCCTGTTTGCTCCAAGATACCTTTGCACATCGCTAGCCCTAAACCTGTACCTGAACTTTTAGTAGTAAAATTGGGGGTAAAGATTTTCTGTTTCATTTCCTCACTTATGCCTACCCCATTATCTATTACACTAATACGCACTTTGCCGTCCACTATTTCCTCCAAAATTGTAATCTGACAATTGGCATCATCGCGTTTGGCCTCATTGGCATTGGAAAACAAATTAGTGAATACCCTGTTCATTTGTGCCTTATCGGCAAAAATATTCAGTTCTCGAGGCAGCGGCTTCCATACAAAATCAATATCTGGATTTTTACTGTAAATGGTAATCAGCGACTGAATCACTTCGTGCAGGTCGAAGATTTCCTTATTGGCATGATTGATATTGGCAAACTGTGAAAAATTCGCAGCGATTTTGGACAGATAATCTATCTGCTCTACCAAGGTTTTTGATACGCTGGCTGTAAGCTGCGGTACATTAGGGCTACCACTGTCAATGGCTCTTTGAAGATATTGCAAGCTCAACTTCATTGGTGTCAGTGGGTTTTTAATTTCATGCGCCACTTGGCGGGCCATTTCACGCCAAGCTTCCTGTCTTTCGGATTTGGCCAACGCGTCCGCATTTTCTCTAAGTTTTACCACCATTCTATTATATTCCGTAACCAGGCCCCCTATCTCATCATTTTTATTCCACACAATCATTTCATTGTTTTTGGACAGATTGAGCTGCATGATTTTTTCCTTAATTAGTGCGAACGAACGCGTAATACGGTTGGCAATTAACAGTGCCATCAAACCGGTGATTAGGAAGATAAAGGCATTTAGATTAATAAGGGTTACCAGAAAGCGGGACATCTCATGGTTGAATACTTGTTGCGAAGTAAAATAAGGGATGCTGAGGTATGCGTTGAAAAAACCATCGCTGCTGCGGATGGGTGCATACATACTGGTATATTGAAGATTGGACACCTTCTCTTTTTGTGCATGCTCGATGCGTCTCATTTTGAATAAGTAGAAAAATGCTCTTGGGTCAATCTGTGTACTCAGAAAGCCCTTAGTGTAAACATCGGGCTGACTGGTAGCCAACAAACGGCCGGTAAAATCATAGATATTAGCATCCACGCCATGAATATCGGCAACGCGCTTAATAATTTCATCTAAGGGCGTTGAATTGATAGAATCCTGCCTAATTCTCTGCTCATAAATAAGACTTCCCAACTCCCGATGCGATTGTAGCTCATTCAGCATGATGCTCATGGTTTGACTCAGTCGCTCTTCATTGGAATACTCAAACCGCTTGGTATAAAACGAAATGGTTGCAACACCAATTACCACAAACGATAGAATCGTAATAAGGATAAAGGTATTGTGAATCTGCCCTCGGATACTGGTAGAGAATTTTATACGTGACGGTAGCTTTTTATTCAATATAAAATTGAGCAGACGAGTGGTAAGTCTTATTAAAGCCAGCAATAACAAAAATGTACAAAAGATATAAGAAAACAACGTTATTGTTTCTAATGCCACCTCCTTCTTTCGAGTCATCACTATAACTTTGTCCTTGCTAGCCCTATACCATAATTCGCTATATCCGTCTTGCTCGCGCAACTCAAACTTAGCTTTGGGTATTTGCGTCTCCACTAATGTGGAAGTAAAAGGATATTTTTTAGAAGAAGCTACGAGAAGCTTGTGCGAATAGATGGCATAATTGTATACGGTAGAGTTGGAAAATTCCCAATCCCGATATTGCCTGAAAAGTTCAGGACTAAGAGATACCACAGAAAACTTTTTAGGCTGGGAAATAATGTATACAGTTCCCAACGATTTACCGCTAGAGTCGCTAATAGGTCGGTATGTGATATAGGCAAAACGGTCGTATTCCGGTTCATAAAAATAGAGATCGGGGACATCGGTAGGTCTTGACTGTCGACTCAAGATGGTATTTAATGCCTCATAGGAAATATTATCCGGATTATATAATGGTTGATTGAGGCTATCGAAAATATAAAGCTGACCATCATAATTTTTAATATATCGAATGTAATTATTAGAGAGAATGCTGTCTCTCAAATAGCAATTCTCATTTTCATCATAAAACCTATGAAAATTGCGCTGAAAAAAGTCATTGTTCAGATAAGCACTGGCAATAGCCATCAGTCGCTCTGTAGAAGGATCACTTTGTGTATCCAGTTTCTCTATATAATTTTTTCGCTGAATCAGCTCGGCCTTTTTAATTTCACTGAGCATGAGCAATGACAAACTCACCGAAAAAATAAAAATCCACACTACAATACCTGCGATGTTGAATCTTATAAAATGGTTGAGGGTTTTTTCATAGTTAAAAAGAAATGTATATAACAACAACCATAACAAGCAATATAATGATAAATGGATGCTTGCAGGAGGAACGAATAGGGCGATATACATCAATCCAACTAAAGCGATCAACAAATACAACCAATATACATTGAATGCAAAAGACGGGAACAGATAACGATAAAGAATACGTGTAAAATAATGATAGCCTAATACCAGAAACGCCAACACAAGAAATCCTACCGCAGTATAAATATTCAGACTAAAAAAATTGGTAACATCAAAAGAAATTTTGGAATCAATTATGATGCTTCGAATGACATGAATAACGACAAATGTCAGCCCCAAGAGTAAGGATATACACGCCACGCCTAATAACCAGTTATTCCTACGTATGGGTGGCAATATCTCTTTATGTTCAGTAGACCGGATACGATTCCATATAAATACACCCAACCAACAAAATAATAAGCTATTAATAAGCAAATCACCTAGGCTAGGTAACAGAAAGCCTGAAGCGAAAATTTGTGGTGAAAACAACTCCAAGCTCCCCAACTTAAATGGTTCTCGGAAAACATATAACAAGGCACGAAAGGCAAGCATGCATCCAAGAAAAATGGAAATATCACTCTTACCTCGCTTTTTTACAACTTTTAAATACAGCAAAAAATACAAGGAAAGAAATATCAAAAAGAAACTAACCAGCCTTATAACTACAACTATTAGGCTTTCGTATTCATTTGTGATCTGTCCTGCTTCTTTTAAATAAATATATGTTTTCCCTGACGCAGATTTGATGGCATACTCAGTAGGTATTTCACTGATGTCGGCGATTTTATCCAGTTTGGTGTTTAAAGGAAAAGATTGCTTAAAAAATCGCGTGTCGACGAAAAATTGAGATTTGATCAGTATTGCACAATATATATTGATGCCCGGTACTTCCGGATTGTACAATCTTTTAATGAGATAATAACCGTTGCTTAGACGAACAAATTGTTCATCATTCTTATTATCGAGTAAGCTATCCGGCAACATGGTATGTGCCGAGCTCCAGAATTTCAGATACTGAGCCTTATCCAGTAATCTGTAAACATATAAAGAATAGTACTTATCGTACAACAATTCCAAATCGGCCTGCGTCTCTTTGCCTGTTTTCAATCTTTGCAGCAGAGCCGTATCATTTAAAACAGTAGCAATATCTTTTTCCTGTACGTGCAGTTGTCTTTCAAGCTCTTTTGCACGATGTTCTACGGATACTTTATCAAAAGGGAAGAATTTCAGCGCAAATGATACAATGAACAGGGCTATCGATGCGATTAGCATGAAATAAGCCCAGAAGATGCTATTTCTCTTAAACAGGTTCATTGTTTTTTTCTGCGGTCTTAATGCTGTTCCATATCGCATCCATTTCGGACAATGTCATATCGCCCAGATTCTTACCTTGACTTCGGGCGATATCCTCCATTTTTCCGAAGCGTTGTTTAAATTTTTTATTGGTGTATTCCAGTGCCGCATCTGCATCCACCTTCAAAAACCGTGCATAATTTACAATGGAAAACAAAAGATCGCCCAATTCTTCTTCCTGCTTTTTAATAGATCCCTTTTCCACTGCTTCTTTCAGCTCGTTCAATTCTTCCTGAATTTTTAGCCACACATCCTCTTTATTGTCCCACTCAAAGCCTACCTGCTTAGCTTTTTCCTGCAAACGCATGGCTTTTACCACACTGGGTAATGAGTCGGGCACTCCGCTCAATACAGATTTTTTGCCCTCTTTGAGTTTGAGCTTTTCCCAGTTTTGCTTCACGTCTTCTTCGTTGCGCACTTGCTTCAATCCTTCAGGCAGCTCATCCGGCGGATAAACATGTGGGTGGCGCACAATTAGTTTCTCACAAATACCCGTCAGTACGTCCTGAATGGTAAACTTTCCCTGCTCTGTGGCGATCTTTGAATAAAATACCATATGCAGTATGAGATCGCCCAGTTCCTCCTTGATATTATCCCAATCCTCCTCCAAAATAGCATCGGCAAGCTCGTAAGTCTCTTCTATCGTTAATTGTCTTAAAGACTGCAAGGTTTGCTTTCTGTCCCAAGGACATTTTTCCCTTAAGGTATTCATGATTTCTACGAGCCTGTCAAATTCCTGCTGCGCCATTGGTCTAAATTTATTAAATGATGATGAGTAAATCAACCTTTATTTTTGCTGAAAGAAATTGTGGAAAAAAAGCAACTGATATTTTACCGCATTTTCCCAATAGGGCCAATTATGAGCGCCCGGACGGACGATATAATCATGTTGTATATTTCGGTACAATAATGCTTCGTGCAATTTCTGATTCACTTCATAGAAGAAATCTTCTGTACCGCAATCGATGATAATCTTTAACGTTTTCGGTTCAATTAGGTGTAGCATATTGATGACGGTGTTTTGCTCCCAACGCTCAGGATACGCTGCATATTTACCTAAACGTTTAGCAATTTCCCAGTTATTAGGGAAAGGACGAAAGTCCACGCCTCCGCTCATACTTCCGGTAGCGCCAAATACATCCGGATGCTTGATGGCCAGATATAAAGCACCATGCCCACCCATGCTCAGTCCGGCGATAGCGCGACCTTTGGCACTTTTAATGGTGGAATACCGTTCATCTACCCATTGCACTAGCTCTTTCGAAATATAGGTCTCGTACTTATAGGAAGGATCAACAGGGCTGTCCCAGTACCAGCTACCAAAACCTCCATCTGCACATACAATAATCATATTGTATAAATCGGGAGCCTGCCGTACGGCTTCGGCTTTAGGCCAGTCGGCATAATTGCCGCTGTATCCGTGCAACAAATACACTACAGGATACTGTTTGTTTTTATCGTATTTATCAGGAGTAATAATTACAGCCTTGATAGTTTTGTTCATGGCTGTACTATGTGTTTCAACAGTATCCACTTTCGATGCATTAACCTGTGCAAAAGCAAAAATGGAGATAAAAAACAGTAAGGTTCTGAGCTTCATTTTTAAATGGTTTAAAGAACGAATATACATGTTGCAGCGCAAAAAATAAAGGCACAACATTTCAATGACCATAGTCATTACAGGTCTTGTAACAAAATTATTTTATTGGCGAAGGAATAAAGATAATGGCACGCGCACCTCATAGCTAGAGCCTAATGATGTCTGCTGCCAGCGTGCGGGCTTCGGCATCACTGTCAAGATACTCTTCCAATGTTGGCGATTCAATGAAGGGTATTTTACACATCACATTTTCGATAACATCGGTCATTTCCAGGAAGCCTATTCGGTTTTTAAGAAAGGCATATACCGCAATTTCGTTAGCGGCGTTCATAATACAGGGCAAATTACCGCCTTTATGTAGTGCATCTATAGCCAGCACCAAGTTTCTAAAGGTTCTATAATCCGGTTCTTCGAAGGTGAAAGTGCTGAACTTTTTGAAATCAAAACGAGGATAATTATTGGGGATACGCGCGGGGAAACCCAATGCATACTGAATAGGTAGCCGCATATCGGGAACCCCCAGCTGCGCCTTCATACTGCCGTCTTCAAACTGCACTATACTATGAATGGCACTTTGCTGATGGATGAGTACTTCTATCTGATCGGGATGTAAATTAAAAAGCCATTTGGCCTCGATCATCTCCAGACCTTTGTTCATCAATGTAGCAGAGTCAACCGATATCTTGGCCCCCATTTGCCAATTGGGATGCTGCAAAGCATGTTCTCTTTTTACATTTACCAAGAAGTTCGGCTTCCTTCCTACAAAAGGTCCTCCCGATGCAGTGAGATATATCTTTTCGATTTTATTTCGCGTTTCGCCAACAAGACATTGGAAAATGGCCGAATGTTCCGAATCCACCGGAATAATAGGCACCTGATTTTCCACTGCCATATTCATCACGATATCTCCCGCCACCACTAGGGTTTCCTTATTCGCGAGTGCAATGGCTTTTTTATTTTCGATGGCTTTCAAGGTGGGTTTTAAACCGGCAAATCCTACAATTGCCGCCAACATCATATCATAACAATCCATAGCGGCCACTTCTTCTAACGCATCTTCACCTGCAAACACCTTGATGGATGTATTAGAAAGTGCATCTTTTACTTTCGTATAATGTGTTTCATCTCCTATCACCACAATATTGGGATCAAACTCCAGCGCCTGCTCCACCAGTAATTCATGATTATTATAAGCCGTGAGAATTTCCACGGAAAACTTATCCGGATTGTCTTTGATGACTTCCAATGCCTGCTTTCCTATAGAACCCGTTGATCCGAAAATCCCTATTCGTTTTACCATTGCTTATACTAACTGTTAACTATAGCCCTGATGAATGAATTTGATTTCAATATTTAATTTTCCAAAGCCCACTGTTTAAGTACATCGGCAATTTTTCTGTCGTTACTTAAACGAGGCACTTTATTTTGTCCGCCCAATTTACCGATTGATTTCATATAATCAATAAATCCGTTTTTACGGATAGGTGTTATTCGCAACGTCTGCAAAATATGACCCGAAATTAAATCATCATAATAGATGTTCTTCTGTCGCAGATAATTATCCACCTTCAACGCAAAGCTTTGCAAGTCTTGGGGCGGATTGGCAAATTCTATAAACCACTCATGATAACTTTTTCCCTCATCTTTACTGATATAAGGAGCAACTGTAAACTCTGTAATCTGCACATTTTCTTCCGCAGCAGCTTTCAAAATGCTGTATTCCACCTCCTCGCCTATCACATGTTCTCCAAAAGCCGAAATAAAGTGCTTGGTACGACCGGTAACAATAAGTCGATATGGTGCTGTTGATACGAATTTTACCATGTCGCCGATATCGTAGCCCCATAATCCCGCATTACTATTAATAATTAAGGCATAATTGACACCTTTTTGTACATCCTTTAGTGAAACGCGTTTGGGATTAGGTTTGCCGATTTCTTCTTCTGGAATAAACTCAAAGAAAATGCCACTATTGGTATTCAGCAGCAATCCGGGTTCGTTTTGCGAATCTTGAAAAGCAAAGAACCCTTCCGAAGCCGGGAAGGTTTCAATACCGTCCACTACCCGGCCGATGCTCTGATATAACTTTGCTTTATAAGGTTCAAAATTTACTCCTCCGTATACCATTACCGAGAAATTGGGAAAAATTTCCCCTACGGGTTTGCCTGTGCGTTTCGTTAGCTCATCGAAATACATCTGTACCCATGGTGGAATGCCGCTAATCAGGGTCATGTTCTGATGCAGTGTTTCGTCTACAATTTTATTCAGTTTGGTTTCCCAATCTTCGATACAGTTGGTTTCATATTCGGGCAACTGATTTCTGCGCAAATAGCGCGGTATGTGGTGGTTCACAATACCACTAAGGCGTCCAGTGGGGATACCACTTACCCGCTCCAGCTCAGGCGAACCACTCAGAAAAATCATTTTACCGTCGGCAAAGGCGGTATTACCGGTTTCATCCATATAGCACAATAGGGCATTGCGCGCGCCATTGATATGATTGCTGATGGAATCCTTAGTAATAGGAATATACTTAGTACCGCTGGTAGTGCCCGATGTTTTGGCAAAGTAAATAGGTCTGCCCTTCCACAGTACATTATGCTTTCCTTCCTTGATAAGATGGATGTAAGGCGAAAAAGCCTCATAATCTCTTATCGGAACAGCATCTCTAAACTCTTCATAAGTATTGATGGCATCGAAATGATGTTCTTTGCCAAAATGTGTATCTCGAGCGGTCTTAATAAGATTTTTTAGAATGGCTTGCTGATCATCTACAGCTGTAACCATTCCTTTTTTTATATTTTTGGAAACAATAGAGGCAAATGGCTTAGCTAAAAAAGATTTGATTTTCATTTATTTATCAAGTTTTCCTTATGGCTAGGGAGCCTTAAAGTTAGGCAAATATAACAGGTGTAAGTAATGAAGCAAAAATCCTTGAATAAACTTTAAGGATTTCTATTGTAAAATCAAAAATAATACATACCTTTGCGGCCTAATTTTTATACGATGATAGCAGTAATTAAGGTGGCAGGACAACAGTATAAGGTAGAAAAAGATCAAACCTTATATGTTCCCCATATCGAAGGAAAAGCAGGTGATCCAGTAAACTTGGAAGTATTGTTTGTACATGCCGATGGTAAACTTTCTGTAGGCGCTGATGTGAATGCAAAAGTAAGCGCTGAGATTGTTGACCAAGTTGCAGGCGATAAAGTTATTGCGTTCAAAACCAAAAGAAGAAAAGGTTTCCGTAAAAAGAAAGGTCACCGCACTCTTTACACTAAAATTAAAGTAACAGGTATCGCATAAACCTGTTCGGGTTGAAAACTCACAGAGTAATTTCAACAGTATTTAATGTATTCAACTTTTAAATCAATAAGAAATGGCACATAAGAAAGGCGAAGGTAGCGTAAAAAACGGTCGCGACTCAGAAAGCAAGAGATTAGGTGTTAAGGTATTTGGCGGACAACCGGTAATTGCCGGAAACATCATCGTTCGTCAACGTGGTACTGTTTACCATCCCGGAGCTAACGTTGGTATCGGAAGAGATTTCACACTCTTCGCTCTGACCGATGGTATTGTTGAATTTAAAAAAGGAAGAAAAAACAGAACTTACGTTTCTGTTGCCGAAGTTCCTCAAGCCTAAGAACGTTTTTTCGAGATTACTATATCCGAAAGTAAAGTACTTTCAAGGGGATGGCATTAGCCATCCTTTTTTATTTTAATCTCTTCAAACCCGCTTCTACACTGCATTTCAGCCTACCAATGCTTTTCCTTTCTCATGTCACATAAATGCAGATGTGGATAACCTATGGAAAACTCTTGATAAGATGTGGAAAAAAAATTTGGCGATATATTAAATTTCAATAATTTTACCGACGATAATCCATTTACTAATCTATTAAATTCTAAAACAATGGCAAAAGCAGCAGCTAAAAAAGCAGCTTCCAAAAAAGCTGCAACTAAAAAAGCAGCTCCTAAAAAGGCAGCTACTAAAAAAGCAGCTCCTAAAAAGGCAGCAGCTAAAAAAGCAGCTCCTAAAAAAGCAGCAGCTAAGAAAAAAGCAGCAGCTAAGAAAAAAGCAGCTCCTAAAAAAGCAGCAGCTAAGAAAAAAACTGCAGCTAAAAAGAAAACTGCAGCTAAGAAAAAATAGCATTTTATCTTATCGAGCTTATAAAACCTCCTCTGCGGAGGTTTTTTTTTGCCCATTAATATTTCCCTCACACCACAGCCATATTTTTTAATATTTTGCACCTATGAATAATGCAGAGATAGCCGAACACTTTTCCCTTCTGGCCAAACTGATGGACATTCACGGGGAAAACCCCTTCAAATCAAAAACCTATTCTATTGCTGCTTATCACATCGAGAAGCTGGAGTACCCCCTTGCAGAGACCGACCGAAATGCTATTGCCGGCATTAAGGGACTGGGTCCTTCGGTAGCAGCCAAAGTGACGGAGCTACTGGACACCGGTACAATGACTATCCTGCAAGAATACATCGATAACACACCCGAAGGCGTTCGCGAAATGCTCCGACTGAAAGGCCTAGGCCCTAAGAAAATTCATACGATCTGGAAGGAAATGGGCATCCAGTCGATAGGTGAGCTGGAATATGCCTGCAACGAGAACCGCCTGACACGATACAAAGGTTTTGGCGCCAAAACGCAAGCAAATGTATTGGAAGCAATACAGTTCTATCATCAGCACCTCGGTCATTTTCTGTATGCGCAGGTGGATGCGGTCTACCCCACCATTCAAAACTATCTGGAACAACTATTTGGAAAAGATAAGGTATTGGTAACGGGCGAATACCGTCGGCAACTTCTTACGCTGAAAGAACTGGAATTTGTTGTGGATGCCACCAAAGCTATTATCAAACCTAAATTTCAAACAGCTTATCCTCCCGAACTACTGGAAGACAATGAAGATTCGCTTTTATATAAACTCACCAACGGATTGAAGCTACGCTTATATTGCAATTCAACAAACATTTTTGCCAAACAGTTTTTGACTTCCTGTAGTGAAAACTTTAAAACAGCTTTTTTTACAGAACAATCGCCCGAATCTTTTGCTGCAACCCACTATACAAGCGAAGCGGAAATATTTGAAAAAGCGGGATTGTCCTATATTCCACCATATCTGAGAGAAAAAGATAGCATCATTCAATACACAAAAAACAAAGGGGTACCTACTATTATACGTGAGGAAGATATCAAGGGCATTATTCACAACCATAGTACTTGGAGTGACGGTATCAATACGATTGAAGAAATGGCGGCTGAGCTCATTAGAAACAATTTTGAATATCTGGTCATTTCCGATCACTCGAAAACGGCCGCTTATGCCAACGGATTATCGGAAGAAAGAATATTGCAGCAACATGAGCAGATCGATGAATTGAACAAAAAATTCGCGCCCTTTAAAATATTCAAAAGCATTGAAAGCGATATCCTCAATGACGGTAGCTTGGATTATGCCGATGAGATACTCAGCAAGTTTGATCTGGTTATTGCATCAGTGCACAGCAATTTGTACATGAGCGAAGAGAAAGCCATGCAACGCTTGCTAAAAGCAATTGAAAATCCCTATACCACTATTTTAGGCCACCCTACGGGTAGGCTGCTACTGAGCCGAAACGGCTACCCCATCGATCATAAAAAAATCATTGATGCCTGTGCAGCGAATCATGTAGCGATCGAAATCAATGCCAATCCACATCGTCTGGATTTGGACTGGCAGTGGATTGACTACGCCATGGAAAAAGGAGTTTTGCTCTCCATCGATCCAGATGCACACTCCATCAGCGGCTTCAGCGATATTAAATACGGCGTATTGGCAGCCCAGAAAGGCGGCCTTACTGCCGAATATAATCTGAGTAGTTTTAGCCTTGAAGCATTTGAAGCCTATTTGCAAAGAATCAAAAGCTTGAAGCAAGGATAAATGGTTAATCCTTCACCAGCTGCTGTTCCAGCTCCTCCAGTGAAATGCCTTTGGTTTCAGGCATCTTGGTGAGCACCCAAATCAGTTGTAATACCATCATAAAGGCAAAGAAGGCAAATATAGGCCATGGATTGTCTTTGAATATACCGTTTTCAGCATCCAAAAATACCGGTGTGATTAAAGTGATAATTGCAGCAAATACCCAGTGTATGCTGGAACCAAAAGCCTGTCCAGCCGCACGCACTTGATTGGGAAAGATTTCAGAAATGAATACCCATATTACAGCACCTTGCCCTATCGCATGTGATGCAATGAACAACATTAAAAATACTAATAGAAAAACGGCACCAGCTCCCGCATAAAACGCCCAAGCTACGATGGCCAGACTGATGATATAACCAACGGAACCTGCTATAAGCAAGGTTTTGCGCCCTGCTCGGTCAATAAAATAAAGGCCAACAAAAGTGAAAATAAGATTGGTAAGACCGATTAAAATAGAATTACCAAGAGAATCTTTTGCAACCAGCCCTGCACGTTCCAGTATTTCAGGGGCATAGTACAAAATAAAATTGATTCCACTCCATTGATTGAAAAAAGCAATAAAAAAAGCCAGCCATAATATCTTTTTGTAACGTGAAGCAAAGAGGCCCGCCCCCTTTGCCTGCGGCTCTTCCTTCTGGCCGGCTTTCTCAATGAGGTTGATTTCCTTTTCAGGATCTTCTACTCCAAGTTGCAACATCACGGTTTTAGCTTTCTCCCTATCATTTTGAACTGATAGTAACCAACGCGGACTTTCAGGGATGCTAAATACCATGATGGTATAAATTACCGAAGGAATAACCATAACACCCAACATCCAGCGCCAATCATTGGCACCGTCCACACCCTGCAAACAGTAATTAGATAGAAACGCAATCAAAATACCGAAAACGATATTGAACTGGTACATCGCTCCCAGTCGTCCACGTGTTTTGGGAGTAGAAATCTCAGAAATATAAGTAGGCGCTACCACCGATGAAACCCCAATACCTACCCCTCCTATAAACCTGAAAAAGGAAAAGGTATAAGGATCCTGCGCCAAAGCAGTCCCTAAAGCCGATAGCGTAAACAGTATGCCTACCCATAACAATACTTTCTTTCTTCCATAACGCTGAGTGGGAATACCACCAAACAGAGCCCCTATTACAGTACCCCACAAAGCCATAGACATAATAAAGAACCCATGAAACCATGGCGAAGTGTGCCAAAGCTCCTTAATAGGCAGGTTAGCACCAGAAATTACTACTGTATCAAATCCGAAAATAAAGCCGGCCAGTGCGGCAATCAATGACAGACCCAAAATGTTTCTGCTGCGCTGTGTGGACGCATGCACGGTGGACTGGGGTGAGGTTTGCATAAATAAAAATTGGTTTACAATCGTTATAAAATCTATTTACAATACCTGACAAGCTGATCAGAACGATGCGGTAAATTACTTTATTTTCCAAAAATCGCCTCATACAAAAACGATTTCGTATACAACAGCTCTAAACCGCTATATTTTAACCACCCAAAATCCGTCATTCACCGACCCTTTCCCTAGTGTTCGCCAGATTCCTATTGACAGGGGGCATCTGTACATGCTATGTTTGCATTGTAATCAATCACTAAAACATAAAAATACAATACAATGAAAAAACTGATTTTCTCCGCCGTTTTTGCCATCTCATTTGCAATGAGTGCCTTTGCCATAAATCCCAACAATGTTGATGACAAAGTATTGAAATCTTTTAATGAAACCTTTGCAGGAGCCACTCAGGTTAGCTGGACTCAGGTTGCCAACCACTATGAAGCCTTTTTCATCTCAGGTGATGTTAAAACCCGAGCATTACTAGATCATAAAGGTCGCATTTTGCAAACCATCCGTTATTACGGTAAGGAACTGCTTCCTGCAAGTGTAGCTGATGCTGTTACCGAAAATTACAAGAATAAAGAAATTTTTGCGGTAACTGAAGTTCAAAATAAATACGGTACTAACTACCGCATCGTTCTGAAAGATCAAAAACAATACCTGCACCTTAATGCCAACAGCAAGGGTGATATTGAAGTAGCAAAAGTTTTCAACAGAGGTGATCAATAATATATAACACGTTCCGCATTCCCCGGCTAATGCTTTGGCATTAGCTTTTTTGTTGTACGAAACAACCAAATGATAAGTATTTTTGTTAAATAAATGATGTTTAGACATTGATTTATACAAGCTATAGTAAGGATAGTTAAATTTGATTTTGTTTACACCAATGCATACACTTAGTACCCTAAAGGCTTTTCCTGACACGCTCCCCATCCAAAGCAAACGGATGCCGGTATTATTTACCTCTCACGGAAATCCGATGGATATTCCGCTTTCAAAGGAAGAGCGCCCTTTTTGGGAGCGGCTATTTGAACTGGGCAATTACCTTAAACAGCATTACGACGTAAAGGCGGCGCTGATCATTTCAGCGCATTGGTGTACGCGTGGTACGTACGTAAACATATCGCAGGAGCAAAAGCAGATATTCGATTACTATGGTTTTCCAGAGCATTATTATCAGGTATACTACCATGCACACGGGGCTCCTGATGTGGCCAAAGAAGTTAAAAAGGTAGCTCCCATTGTGCAGGAAACTACCGAATGGGGGCTTGATCATGGTGCCTGGCCTATGCTGATGCACCTATTTCCCGAAGGAGATGTGCCGGTATTTCAAATGAGCATTGATTACTATGCCCCACCCTCCTACCATTATGAACTGGGTAGGCAGCTAAAACCTCTGCGCGAAAAAGGTGTACTAATCATCGGCAGTGGTGCTCTCATCCACAACCTACCGCTTGCCAGCCGAAAGTTATTTACGAACGACATGACGCCTTACGGATGGGAAGCCGAATACGATGCCTGGATTAAAAAGCAGATTGACGAACGCAACTTTGAAAACATCATTCATTACGAAAATAGTCACCAATTAGGAAAACTAGCCGCTCCCACTCCAGATCACTTTGTACCCGTACTTTACAGCTTAGGGCTCACCGACTCCAAAGATGCGATCCGCTACTTTTACGAAGGCGAACCCTCCCTTCCTGCTTTTAGTGAGAGAAGTTTTGTGGTGGAGTGATGCGTATGCATCTTATAATCCTCTATTCCATTTGAAGAATTTAGTTACAAGGAGAAACCTTACCACAATAAGACACTTGAAGATCACCTCGGTTTGGCCGCACACGAAGAAATGTATAGCCTTTTAAATGCATATTGGAAGGAAGAATAAGAAAACTATCGAAGCTATGCACAACACAACAGTCTCCACTATCTCTCATCCAAGATTTAGATTATAAATTTATATAACAGCCCCTCTTATTTTTAATAGCAAAATTACAACTCAATACCGGAGCTGGAGCTCTGTGTGTGGGGGAACTCCGTTCGAGCCTCTCCCACTTTCGGAGTCGGAAAACTTTACAGCCTCAGAAAAATTGTACAGCAAATTAATTTTGATGAGCCCGAAGTTTGTTGGCCAAATCCAAGCGTAACAATCAGGACCATCATAGTATAAAGAACTTTCCAAATAGGGTTAAAAAAATCTACATGCACAATCAGATAAAACTAAGATATCTCACAATCTGGTATGAATATGGTTTTAGATCAATGCGAAAATGCAAGTAAACCCCTATCTGAAACACAAAAAAGAGATGCAAATAGCATCTCATCTACTAATATAATATTATGAAGTCGAGACCTTGAAAACTTCTTAAGCTTCGGATTAAATTTAACCATCTCCTACTAAATACACCATGTCCATTTCCCTCAGATTAGATGGATTGCTCATCACCTATATCCATTTCATTGATTCTCGAAAGCCATAAAAAGAAGATGA
>Ga0182746_1000809_pt1 | contig 34906 bp, 28 predicted proteins | sample eDN3rd30CBELigOP_FD_128881 | JGI IMG/M metagenome (GOLD analysis project Ga0182746, IMG submission 128881) | Enriched Organic Plus compost microbial communities from Emeryville, California, USA - eDNA 3rd pass 30_C BE-Lig OP (version 2) (version 2) ...
ACGCGGGCGGTGACTGGCGCTCCGCCGGGCGCCGCATGGACTTCGTGCGCTTCACGGGAGAGTGGGTCGTCTACTACGTGCTGATCGCCCTGGGCGGCGGCGCGCTCACCGCGATCGTGGTCGCCGGCTTCGCGGCCCTCGGGCTCGACGCCACGGGATTCGTCAGCGGCTGGCTCGTCCCGTGCGGCGCCGCGGGAGCCGTCGTGGTCGCCGCGTGGCTCGTCGAGGCCAAGCAGGCCGTCGTGGAGAACGTGGCGCCCGTGCTTGCCCGCGTCTTCACCCCGCTCGCGGCCCTGGTCACGCTCGCGCTGCTCGTCGCGACGCTCGTTCGCTGGGACGGCGCGGACGTCGACCGCGGCCTGCTGATCCTCGTCGACGTGCTCCTCGTGCTGGTCCTCGGCCTCCTGCTCTACGTGATCTCCGCGCGGGAGCCCGCCGCAGGGCCGGGCGTGTTCGACCGGCTCCAGCTCGGGCTCGTCACCGCCGCCCTGCTGACCGACGCCGTGATGCTCGCCGCGATGGTCTCCCGGACCGCCGAGTACGGCGCGAGCCCCAACAAGGTCGCCGCGCTCGGGCTGAACGTCGTGCTCCTCGTCAACCTGCTGCGCGCCGGCTGGCTCCAGCTCGGGTTCCTTCGCGGCACCGTGCGAGCCGGCGCGCTCGAACGCTGGCAGACGGCCTACCTGCCCGTGTTCGCGGCCTGGGCCGTGCTGGTCGTCGTGCTCTTCGGTCCGCTCTTCGGCTTCGAGTGACCGCGGACGGCGACGACGAGCGTCCGGCTCGAGTGCGCGACGAAGGGGCCGTCGCGGCGGATCCGGGCGTCGAGCGCGCGGAGCTCGTCGTCGTAGCGCTCGGGCGTGAAGCCGGGCACCCACCAGACGAGCTTGCGCAGCAGGTACACGACGGCGCCGACGTCGAGGATCTCGATGCGCAGCCGCTCGGTCCGCAGCTCGGTGACCTCGAGCCCGGCGGCGCGCGCCTCGGCGGACTCCGCGAGCGGGTCGCGGCCGCGGCGGTGCGCCTCGTCGAGCGGGCCGAGGAACGCCTCGATGAGCTCGAAGCCGCTCGCCGGACCGACGTGCTGGGCGAGGTAGGTGCCGCCCGGGACGAGGACGCGCGCGATCTCCGTCCACGGCGGCGCGACCGGGTGCCGGCTGGTCACGAGCTCGAACGCGCCGTCGGCGAACGGGAGGGGCGCGCCGTCGTCGACGGTCACGACGGCGCAGCCCAGCGGGTGCAGCAGCCGGGTCGCGCGGGCCGCGTTGGGGGGCCAGCCCTCCGTCGCGACGGCGACGGGCGGGAACGGCGCGGCGGTCGCGAGCACCTCGCCGCCGCCCGTCTGCAGGTCGAGCGCCGCGCGGGCGCCGCGCCAGGCCTCGGCGAGCCGGCCGGCGTAGCCCCAGCTCGGCCGCTCCTCGGTGGCGCGACCGTCGAGCCAGGAGAAGTCCCAGCCGTCCACGGAGACCGCCGAGGCCTCCGCGACGAGCTCGTCGTAGGGGCGCACTCAGAAGACCCAGCTCGAGCAGGGCGCGACGGGCCACGCGAACGCGGCCGAGGCACGGGCGAGCGCGCCCGGGCGGTGCCCCGCGACGAGGCCCGCCGACGCCATCGCGACCAGCGTCTCCCCACCCAGGTACGCCGCACCGAGCTCGCGCACGTCGAGCGTGACGTCGGCGGGCTCGTCGGTTCGGACGACCTCCGCGCCGCCCGAGAACGCCGTCGCGCGCAGCCGCCAGCTCCCCGAGTTCCCCGCGAGCCGCGCGTCGTGCACACCGAGGACGACGTCCACGTCCGCGGCGTACTGCCGCGCCGCCAGGGCGGACGGCACGTCGAGGACGCGGACCCACAGGTTGTCGAACAGCGTCGGCGTCGCCTTGCGCCGGTCCACGAGCCACTGCGCGACGACGTCGTCGGTCGGGATCATGAAGGGGTGCACGTCGTCCGTGAGGTCGAGGTCGAGCAGGACGTCCCACAGCGCGCGCGCCGCGGCGGCGTCGAGCGCGACCACCTCTCCCCCGCTGACGCGGCCGCGCGGGCCCTGGAGCTCCCAGTCGAGCTTGCGGCGGAACGTCGTGTAGCCGCGCGGCTCGCCGTCGCGCTCGACGATCACGATCCGCTCGGGCTCGCGCCCGTCCCGGCGCAGCGGAGTGTCGGCCCAGAAGTACCGCTGGAGCTCGGGGGTCTCGCGTCCCACCCAGCCGGGGCGGTTGAGCCCCGAGCCGCCGACGTCCGCGCCCGCGCGCTCGTGCAGGTCCTCGACCAGCGCGGCGTGCCGCTCGTAGTCGCTCGTCTCGATCCGGACCGTGTGGTCGGAGGCGCCCGGCACGTCGCGCAGCGCCGCCTTGCGGGGGATCGTGACGCGCAGGTCGTCGGCCGCCTTGCCGTACCCGAAGCGGCCGTAGATCGCGGGCTCGGCGGCGAACAGCGCGGAGACCGGCTCGCGCCGCTGCAGCGAGCGCCGGAAGTGCTCGTCGATCATCGCGCTCAGGATCCCCCGGCGCCGGTGCGCCGGGTGCACGCCGACCCAGGTCAGGCCGGAGACCGGGACCGTCCCGCCCGGGACGGGGAACCGCGCGAACGGGTAGGACGCGTGCATCGCGACGAGCTCGCTGCGGACGGGGACCGCACCGTCGGCGGGGACGGCGTCGGGGTCGTCGGACTCGTCGACCACGCCGACGACGCGGTCCCAGCTCAGCGGCGACGGCTCGCTCGCGAGCGCGTCGAGGTCCTTGCCGGTCGGGAACGCCCAGGCGTCGAGGGTGACGACGTCCCGCAGGTCGCCCGGGGCGAGCTGCTGGAAGCGGTAGCCGTCGGGCAGGGGGGCACGCGTGGAACGGGGCATGGCCCCGACTCTGGCAGACGACGCCCGGCGCCGCACGAGGTTTGCGGCGCCGGGCGCGGCGCGCCCCTGGCTCCCGTCAGCGCCGGCGCAGCATGAGCGCGCTGGACGCCGCCACCGCGACGAGCACGACCACGGCGAACACGCTGAGCACGCCGGCGGCGCCGAAGTGCGCGAGCGCCACGCCGACCGCCACCACGGGGAGCGTGAGCCCGGCGTAGGCCACGAGGAACATCGCAGCGAGGACCTCGCCGCGGTTCTCGGGGGCCGCCGACCCCAGGGCGACGCCGATCGCCGACCGGAAGACGAGACCCTGGCCGGCGCCCGCGACGACGCCGCCCACGACGAACAGGGACAGGGAGAGCGTCGGCCCGCTCACAGCGACGAGCGCGAGGCCCGCGACCATGAGCGCGCCGCCGAGCACGACCTGGGCGCGCGCACCGACCCGGGCGAACACGAGCTGCGACGCCGCCGCGGCCCCCATCACCCCGAAGACGATCGCTCCGGCGGCCAGGTGCGACGTCACGTGCAGCGTCCCGGCGGCGAACGACGCCGTGAGCGAGGTGAAGAAGCCGAGCACGCTGAACGCCGCGGCCGCACCCGCCGCCGCGACCGCGAACGGCGCGCGAGCCGCCCGCGGGAGCGACACGCGCTGCGGGCGGTAGGCCGGGCGCGCCTCCGGGAGGACCGCGGTCTCGGGCACCAGGACGACGGCCACGAGCGCCACGGCGAGGAGGACGCCGAACACCACGTACGGCGTCACGAGCGGCCCGGCGACGTACTGGGCGAGCAGCCCGCCGACGAGGGGCCCGAGCGCCAGCCCGCCGAGGTTCACGACCGTCGCGACGGTGCCCGCGGTGCGCCCGCGGCCGGCGACCTCGCCCAGCTCGCCCAGGTGGGCCGTGGCGGTCGCCGTGAGGGCGCCGATCCCGAGCCCGCAGACGAGCCGCGCGACGATCAGTCCCGCGGTGTCGTTCCAGACGAGGAACAGGACCGCGGCGACGATCTCCGCCGCGAGCGACAGGACGAGCACGGGCTTGCGGCCCACCCAGTCGGACACGTGGCCGACGAGGTAGAGGGCGGCCATCACGCCGACCGCGTACGACGCGAAGATGACCGTGACCATGGTCGTCGCGAAGCCGTCGCGGGCCTGGTACAGCGGGTAGAGCGGCGTCGGCACGGTCGAGAACGCCATGGCGACGAGGAACGCGCCCGCCACGACCCAGAAGCCGGCGTGGTGGCCGACCCGCGACGAGGGCGACGGTTCGGTGTCGGGCGAAGGGCCGGTGGCGGGCGAGCGACCCGCGCGGGTCGGGAGCTCGGAGGCGGGACGCGGGGTGGTCGTGGTCATGGCTCGATCCTGCGCGCCCGCCGTACATCGTGTCCAACGGACATTCATGCACGCACTTATCGTGATCCTCGATCCCCTGTGCGACGATCGGCCCATGGACCTTCGCCAGCTCGAGATCTTCGAGGCCGTCGCCGAGGAGCTCAGCTTCACGCGCGCCGCCCAGCGTCTCTACGCCGCGCAGTCCACGGTCTCCGCCGCGGTCCAGGCGCTCGAGCACGAGCTCGGCGCGACCCTCTTCGACCGGTCCACGCGCCGGGTCGCCCTCACCGCGGTCGGCGAGGCGGCGCTCGTCGAGGCGCGCGCCGCGATCGCCGCCGCCGACCGCATGCGCACCGTCGCCGCCGAGTCCGCCGCGGGCGTGCGCGGGCGGGTGCGCGTCGGGGTGATCAGCAACGTCGGCGACCTCGACCTGCCCGGGCTCTTCGGCGAGTTCCACCGTTCGCACCCCTTCGTCGGGCTGCGGCTCGTCACCTCGCCCGAGGGCTCCACGGGACTGCTCGAGGACCTCGCCCGTGCGCGGATCGACGTGGCGTTCGTCGGCCTGCCGCCCGAGGACCTCGTCGGGCTGGACGTCGTCGAGCTCGTCCGCACGCGGTTCGTGGCCCTCCTGCCCGCGGACCACCCGCTCGCGGGGCGCCGCACCGTGGGGCTCGCGGAGCTCGCCGACGAGCCGTTCGTCGACGCCCCCGAGGGCTTCGGCCACCGGGTCCGGCTCGACCGGGCCTTCGCGGCGGCCGACCTCGTGCGCGTCATCCGTACCGAGGTCGCCGACCTCGCGACCGTGCCGGCCTACGTCCGGGCCGGGCTGGGCGTCGCCGTCGTGCCGCGGATGGGCACGGTCGACGCACCGGGGGTCGCGGTGGTCGAGGTCGAGCCGCGGCTCGAGTGGTCCCTGTCGGTCGTGGCGCCGCGGGACGCGCGCGAGCAGCCCGCGACGGCGCGCCTGCTGGACCTGCTCCGCGACCGCGCCGCGCAGGCCGGGCTCACGGCGGGCTGAAGGCGGACGCGGACCGGCCGCCGGTCCGGCGGTCGCGCCGTCGGGTCAGCGCTGGCAGGTGGCGCACCAGTACAGGTTCCGCCCGGCCACCTCGCGCAGGAGCACCGGGCTCCCGCACACGCGGCACGGCAGGCCCTCGCGGTGGTAGACGTAGAACGACGCGTCGGAGGGCACCGCGCCGGGCACGGCGTCGCTGTTCTGGCGGACGCGGTGCCGCCCCGTCGTGCCGCCCGGTAAGCGGTCCTCGGGGAGCGTCGTGACGATCGCACCCGTCCGGACGCCGTCGAGCATGAGCTCCGTCAGGTCGTCCCAGAGCGCCCGCAGGTCCTCGGCCGGGACGGAGGCCCCGGGCCGGAACGGGTCGATGCGGGCGCGGTACAGCACCTCGGCCCGGTAGATGTTCCCGACGCCCGCGACGACGGACTGGTCCATGAGCCGCGTGCCCACCGGTGTGCGCGAGCGGCGGACGGCGTCCACGAACCGCTGCGGATCGTCGCGCGGGTCGGGCCGCGTGCCCGCACGCACGGCGTCGCCCCAGCGGATCGGGTCCGGCCCGAGCGCGTCGACCAGGACCCGCGCCTCGTCGGGCGTGAGGACCTCGCAGGTCGTGGGCGCCGTGAGGTCCGCGACCGCGTGGACGCCCCGGAGCCGGACGCGGACCGCGCCCCGGGGCGCGGGCGGCACCCAGCCCGTACCCGGGTCGTCGTCGGTCGAGCCGGTGGCGACGTCGCCCTCGGGACCCGACGCCGAGGCGGGCGACTCGTCGCCACGCGGGAGCGGGACCGGCTGGTCGCCGCCCCGAGGGACGGTCTCGGTCTCGCCGATGCGGCGTCGCGGCGCGCCGATCGCGTGCACGACGACGGCGCTCCCGTCGCCCGCGAACGTCCACGCCCCGTACAGCCCGAGGTGCACGCGGAGGACCCGGACGTCGCCGGCGGCACGAGGGACGCCGTCGGCGGGCACGAAGTCCACGAAGAGCTGCTTGCCCCACGCGCTCGCGCCGGCCAGGACGCGACCGTCGAGGAGCGCGGCGCCGTCGGCGAACCGGCCCTGCGGGCTCGTGACGGCGAGCCGCTGGCCCGCGAACAGGTCCGTCAGGGCGCGCGCGAGCCGGTGGACGGTGTGGCCCTCGGGCACGGTCCGGTCCCCTCAGGCCCGGCGGACCGCCTCGTAGTCGGCGAGCTGGCCGATCCGGCGGGCGTGGCGCTCGTCGCCCGAGAACGGCGTGGCGAGGAAGGTGTCGACGAAGCCCGTGGCCTCCTCGACCGTGTGCTGGCGCGCGCCGACCGCGATGACGTTCGCGTCGTTGTGCTGACGGCCCAGCTCGGCGGTCGCCGTGTTCCAGGCGAGCGCGGCGCGCACGCCCGCCACCTTGTTCGCGGCGATCTGCTCGCCGTTGCCCGAGCCGCCGATCACCACGCCGAGGCTCCCGGGGTCCGCGACGACGGCCTCGCCGGCCTCGATGCAGAACGACGGGTAGTCGTCCTCGCGGTCGTAGCCGTGGGCGCCGTGGTCGACGACGTCGTGGCCGCCCGCCTGGAGGTGGGCGACGAGGTAGGACTTGAGCTCGTATCCGGCGTGGTCGGAGGCGATGTGGACGCGCATGGAGCCATCATGCCGCACTCCCCGCCGCCGGCCCCACGTGGCATAGCGTGTGCGCATGACGACCGACACCACGGGCGAGGCGCCGTCGGGCATCGAGCTCGACGGGCTGGACCCCGCCACCCGCCCCCAGGACGACCTGTACCGCCACGTCAACGGACGCTGGATCGCGTCGCACCGGATCCCGCCGGACCGGGCGATGGACGGCACCTTCCGCCGCCTGTTCGACGAGGCCGAGGAGCAGGTCCGCGAGATCATCGAGACCGCCGCGAGCGCGGCCGCGGACGATCGCGCCGGCTCCGACGAGGAGCGCAAGGTCGGCGACCTGTTCGCCGCCTTCATGGACACCGACACCGTCGAGGGGCTGGGCGGCACGCCGCTGCGCGCCGACCTCGACCTCGTCGCCGAGGCCACGACCCAGGCGGAGCTCACGGGCGCGCTCGGCGCCCTGCAGCGCACCGGCGCGCTGTCCGCCGTCGCGTTCTTCGTCGACAACGACGCCAAGGACCCCGAGCGCTACGTCGTCCACCTCATGCAGTCCGGGCTGGGCCTGCCCGACGAGGCGTACTACCGCGAGGACCAGTACGCGGAGATCCGCGCGCAGTACGCCGCGCACGTCGGGCGGCTGCTCGCCCTCGCGGGCTGGCTCGGTGCCGACGCCGACGAGGCGGCCGGGGCGGACGCCGGCGCGCGCGTGCTCGCGCTCGAGACGCAGCTCGCGTCGCACCACTGGGACGTCGTCAGGGACCGCGACGCCGACCTCACCTACAACGCGACCGGCTGGGCCGAGCTCGCCGCCGACGTGCCCGGCTTCGACTGGGACGCCTGGGCGCGCGCGCTCGAGGTCCCCGCGGGCGCGTTCGACCGCCTCGTGGTCCGCGAGCCCAGCTACCTCGAGGGCTTCGCCTCCGTCTGGCAGGACGCACCCCTCGAGGACTGGAAGCTCTGGGCGGCGTTCCACGTCGCGTCCGCGCGCGCCCCCTACCTGTCCGACGCGTTCGTGCAGGAGAACTTCTCGTTCTACGGCCGCGTGCTCCAGGGCACCGAGCAGGTGCGCGACCGCTGGAAGCGCGGCGTGGCGCTCGTCCAGGGGGCGCTCGGCGAGGCCGTCGGCAAGGTGTACGTCGAGCGGCACTTCCCGCCCGCGCACAAGGCGCGCATGGACGAGCTCGTCGAGCACCTCGTCGAGGCGTACCGCGCCTCCATCTCGGGGCTCGACTGGATGAGCGAGGAGACGCGCGCCAAGGCGCTCGCGAAGCTCGACGCGTTCACGCCGAAGATCGGGTACCCGGTCCGGTGGCGCGACTACGCGACGCTCGTCGTCGAGCGCGACGACCTCGTGGGCAACGTCCGCCGGGCGAACGCGTTCGAGCAGGACCGCGAGCTGCACAAGATCGGGAAGCCGATCGACCGCGACGAGTGGTTCATGACCCCGCAGACCGTCAACGCGTACTACAACCCGGGCATGAACGAGATCGTGTTCCCCGCCGCGATCCTGCGGCCGCCGTTCTTCGACCCCGAGGCCGACGACGCCGTCAACTACGGCGGCATCGGCGCGGTCATCGGGCACGAGATCGGGCACGGCTTCGACGACCAGGGGTCGAAGTACGACGGCGCGGGCCGCCTCGAGAACTGGTGGACCGACGCCGACCGCGCGGAGTTCGAGAAGCGGACGTCCGCGCTGATCGCCCAGTACGACGCGTTCGTCCCGCAGCAGCTCGGCCCCGACGGGCCGCACGTCAACGGCGGCCTGACGATCGGCGAGAACATCGGCGACCTCGGCGGGCTGTCCATCGCGATCACCGCCTACCGGATCGCGACCACCGGTCGCGCGGACGGCGCGCTCGACGACGCGCCCGTCGTCGACGGGCTGACCGCGCTCCAGCGCGTCTTCCTCGGCTGGGCACAGGTGTGGCGCACCAAGGGCCGCGACGAGGAGGTCCGCCGTCGGCTCTCGATGGACCCGCACTCGCCCGACGAGTTCCGCTGCAACGGCGTCGTGCGGAACGTCGACGAGTTCCACGAGGCGTTCGGCACCGAGCCGGGCGACGCCCTCTACCTCGACCCGTCGGAGCGCGTGCGGATCTGGTAGGCCGCAGGACGTTGCGGGGCCGGACGGCTGACCGCCGTGCCCCGCAACGTCCCGCGCGCTACAGGACGCGGATGCCGATCCGCGCGATGGTGAAGCCCTTGCCCGTGCCCTTCACGCGGCACTCGACGCCGGTCTCGGAGCTGGAGCACGTCAACGTCCCCATCGTGACCGACTTGCCGTACGCGAGCGGCGTCAGCTTCGACGAGGCGACGTGCGGCTGGTTCTTCGGGGCCACGCAGGGCGTGTCGACGTCGCCGTCCGCCCCGAGGGTGACGACGTAGCCGACCGTGCCGTCGCACCCGTCGACGGGCGCCGGCTTCACGGTGAGCTGCGCGATCGCGCAGGTGGCGGTGGCCGTCGTCATGGTGCAGGTGATGTTGCGGCTCGGCGCGGCGAAGCGCTCCGTCACGACCGGCTTCACGTCACCGGTGTCCGCGGTCGACGACGCCCCGGCCGAGGGCGTCGTCACCGGCGTGCCCGAGCCGCCGAACAACGTGAAGCCCAGGACGACGGCGACCACCACGAGCACGCCGACCACGCCGCCGAGGACCGCGACCTTCGGCTCGACGCGCCCGATCGCGGACGCCACGGGCCGGCGGCCGGCCGACGGCTCCGGTGCCGACGCGGCGGGGGCTGGCGTGGCGGGTCGGGGTGTGGCGGGTGCCGGCGTGTCGGCTGCCGGCGGCGCGTAGCCCTGGGCAGGGGACGACGGAGGCACCGACGACGGCGTCGCGACCGGGACCGGCACCGCCGTGCCCGCCCCCGCGGCGGCAGCTCGAGCAGGGGGCGGCGGCGGGACCGCCGCCTGCGCCGCGACCTGGGTCGCCTGCGGGTCCGGCTGCGCCGTCCGCGGCTCGGGCAGTGCGAGGGGTCCCGCGTAGAGGCCGCCGTACGGGCCGCCGGGGGGCGTCTCGAGCGGGCGACGCGTCGTGTACGACGGCGTCCGCGTGGGCACCGCACCGACCGGAGCGGCCGCCGATGGCTGAGCAGCGGTCGGCGGCTGAGCAGCCGTCGGCGGCTGAGCGGCCGTCGGCGGCAGGTACTGCGTGGCGTCGACGCCGGCGCTGGTGGCCGCCTGTGCCGGGAGCGGCGCCGCGACGCGCGTGGCGTCGGACGGGTCGTACGCGGGCGGCGCGGGTGCGGGCGCCGGACCGGTGAGGGCCGGCATGAGGCTCGTCGGCGCGTCGTCGGGCGCGGCCTGGTCGGGCCCTCCGACGTGCACCGCGGGTGCGGCGCTCCGTGTCGGCGCGATCGAGGCAGGCCGTCCGGCGGTCTGCGGACCGGGCGCGCCGGACGCGGTCGGGTGCGGGGTGGTGGGGTCGGTGCCCGACATCCACGCTCCTTCCTGGCGGGGTCACCGGGCAGCATGACACGCGACCACCCGTCGACGCCAAATGGTCGCTACCGGACAAGTAGGACCGACCGCCGAGGCGTCGACGGGTGGGGCGCTCGGGGCAGATCAGTCGAAAACAGGCCCCTGGGTCCGCGTGCGCTTGAGCTCGAAGAAGCCGGGCGTCGACGCGACCAGGACGCAGCCGTCCCAGAGCCGACCAGCGGCTTCGCCCTTCGGGGCCGGCGTCACGACCGGACCGAAGAAGGCGACGTCGCCGAACGCCACGACGGGCGTCCCGACGTCCTCGCCGACCCGCGAGATGCCGTCCGCGTGCGACGCGCGGAGGCGGTCGTCGTACGCGTCGGTGCCGGCGGCGTCGGCGAGCGACTCCGGCAGACCGACCTCCGCGAGCGCCTCACGGACGACGGCGTCGTAGTCCTTGCGTCCGCCCGGGTGGATCCGCGTGCCGATCGCGTCGTACAGCGGCTTGACCACCTCGTCGCCGTGCTCCGCCTGCGCCGCGATGACGACGCGCACCGGGCCCCAGGCCTTCTCCATGAGCTCGCGGTAGGTCTCCGGAAGGTCCCGGCCCTCGTTGAGGACCGCGAGACTCATGACGTGCCACCGCACCGTGACGTCGCGGACCTGCTCGACCTCGTCCATCCATCGGCTGGTCATCCACGCCCACGGGCAGACGGGGTCGAACCAGAAGTCGGCGGTGGTGGTCGTCGTCGCGTCGTCGGTCAGCGTCACGGAGTGCTCCTCGGCTCGGGGGTCGGCTCGATCTTCGCAGACGGACACGAGTCCACCCGCACCGCTCGAAACCCCCACGGCGCGGGCCCGTATTCCGCCGTGTCGGTCGGGTCCGGATTCGGGCGAGAGAGGAGGCCGCTCCCATGCCCGACGCCGACCAGGGCCTGCTCACACGCTCGGCGCCGACAAGGGGCCCGCTCACACACTCGGCGCCGACAAGGGGCCCGCTCACACACTCGGCGCCGACAAGGGGCCCGCTCACACGCTCGGAGCGGAGCGCGGGCGGCAGTCGATCGGGACGGGACACCACGCGCCGGGCGTGTCGGTGAGTCACCGGTCGAGCGGGCGGGCGCGGGGAGGTGGTGAAGGGCGTCAAGGAGTGCCCACGGCCCCCCGGGCCGAAGCACGACAGCCCGAACCAGCTCACCGCGCCCGCCCGCGAACCCGACCACGTCACCGTCGGCGAACGGAGCGTCACCCTCGGCGAACGGAGCGTCACCGCCGGCGGAGGGCGGAGACCGCACCAATCCCCTCGGTCACGACGCGAGCAGCGTGGGATGATCGACCGTGGCCGCGGCCCACACGCCGCGCCGCTCGCGCGCACCGTACCCGGCCCGCGCGCGACCGACCGCTTGCTACGAAGGAGTCGTCCGTGCCCGGAGAGAACCTCACCCGTGTCGAAGCTACGGAGCGCGCGGGGGTGGTCCGGACCCGCTCGTACGACGTGGTCCTGGACCTGACGACCGGTCCGACCACGTTCCGGTCGACGACGACGATCCGTTTCGACGCGACGCCGGGCGCGAGCACGTTCGTGGACCTGGTGGCGCCGACGGTGCACGCGGTCACGCTGAACGGCCGCACGCTGGACCCGGCGTTGGTGTTCGCGGACTCGCGGATCGCGCTGGACGGCCTGGAGGCCAGCAACGAGCTCGTCGTCGACGCGGACTGCGCGTACACGAACACGGGTGAGGGCCTGCACCGGTTCGTCGACCCGGCGGACGGCGAGGTGTACCTGTACTCGCAGTTCGAGGTGCCGGACTCGCGCCGCATGTTCGCGGTGTTCGAGCAGCCCGACCTCAAGGCGACGTTCGCGTTCACGGTGACGGCGCCGTCGTCGTGGGCGGTGGTGAGCAACTCCCCCACCCCGGAGCCGACGCCCGCGGGCGACGGCCGGGCCGACGCGTCCACCTGGGCGTTCGAGCCGACGCCCGTCATCTCGTCCTACATCACGGCGCTCGTGGCGGGGCCGTACGTGTCGGAGCACAGCGACCTGACGAGCTCGGACGGCCGGACGATCCCGCTCGGCGTGTTCGCGCGCAAGTCGCTCGCCCCGTACCTGGACGCGGACTACGTGTTCGACAAGACGCGCGAGGGCTTCGCGTACTACGAGGAGAAGTTCGGCGTCCCGTACCCGTTCGCGAAGTACGACCAGCTCTTCGTGCCGGAGTTCAACGCGGGCGCGATGGAGAACGCCGGCGCGGTCACGTTCACGGAGACGTACGTGTTCCGCTCGAAGGTCACGGACGCCGTGAAGGAGCGGCGCGTCGTGACGATCCTCCACGAGCTCGCGCACATGTGGTTCGGCGACCTGGTCACCATGAAGTGGTGGAACGACCTGTGGCTGAACGAGTCGTTCGCGGAGTGGGCGTCGACGATCGCCACCGCCGAGGCCACGGAGTGGACCGGCGCGTGGACGACGTTCAACGCGATGGAGAAGACCTGGGCGTACCGGCAGGACCAGCTGCCGTCGACGCACCCGATCGTCGCGACGATCAACGACCTGGAGGACGTGCAGGTCAACTTCGACGGCATCACGTACGCCAAGGGCGCGTCGGTGCTCAAGCAGCTCGTCGCGTGGGTGGGCGTGGACGCGTTCTTCGCGGGCGTGGGCAGCTACTTCCGCAAGCACGCGCACGGCAACACGGAGCTGCGCGACCTGCTGGTCGAGCTCGAGGCGACGAGCGGCCGCGACCTGTCGGGCTGGTCGGGCCTGTGGCTCGAGACCGCGGGCGTGAACACGCTGCGCCCGGAGATCGAGTCGTCGGCGGGCGGCGTGGTCAGCGAGTTCGTCGTCGTGCAGACGGCCCCCGCGGACCACGACACCCTGCGCCCGCACCGCCTGGCGGTCGGGTTCTACGACGTCGTCGGCGAGGGCGACGAGCGCAAGCTCGTCCGCACGCACCGCGTGGAGCTCGACGTCGACGGCGAGCGGACGGACGTCCCGGAGCTCGTGGGCGTCGCGCGCCCCGACCTGGTGCTCGTGAACGACGACGACCTCGCGTACGCGAAGATCCGCCTCGACGACGTCTCGCTCGCGACCGCGATCGAGCACCTCGCGAAGATCGAGGACCCGCTCGCGCGCTCGCTCGTGTGGGGCAGCGCGTGGGACGCGACGCGCGACGGCGAGATGCCGGCGAGCGACTACGTGCGCCTGGTGCTCGGCAACATCGCCACCGAGACGGAGTCGACCACGATCCGGACGACGCTCGGGCAGCTCGCGCTCGCGGCGTCGTCGTACGTGGCGCCCGAGCGCCGCACGGAGACGCTCGTCCACGTAGGCGACGCCCTGTGGGAGCTCGCGCAGGCCGCCGAGGCGGGCTCGGACGCGCAGTTCCAGTTCGTGAAGTCGTTCGCGAACGTCGCGAGCACGGACGCGCACGCCGACGTCCTGCGGGCGCTCCTCGACGGGCAGGTGCGCCTGGACGGTCTCGAGATCGACACGGACCTGCGCTGGGAGCTGCTCGAGGGCCTCGTCGTGACGGGCCGGGCCGACCAGGCGGAGATCGACGCGGCGCTCGCGTCGGACAACACCGCGAACGGCCAGCAGGCCGCGGCCCGCGCGACCGCCGCGACGCCGACCGCGGAGGCCAAGCGCGCCGCGTTCGACCGTCTGGTCGACAGCGACGACGCGCCCAACGCGATCGTCCGTGCGACGGGCCTCGGGTTCACGCACGTCACGGACCCGGCGGTCCTCGCCGGCCTCGTGGAGCCGTACTTCGCGGCGCTCGTCCCGCTGTGGACGCAGCGCAGCTATCACATGGCCGACCAGATCATCCACGGCCTGTACCCGGCGCCGCTCGCGAACGCGGCGCTCCGCGACGCGGGCAAGGCCTGGCTGGACGCGAACGTCGACGCCCCGCCCGCGCTGCGCCGCCTCGTCACCGAGAACCTCGCGGCGACCGAGCGCTCGCTCGCGGCGCAGGCGGCGGACTCCCGCGCCTGACGGGGCCGCGCCACGAGGGCCGCGCCGACCGAGCCTGCGTGTTCGGTCGGCGCGGCCCTCGTCGCACGAGCGGTGCGCCGCCGACGGCGGAGCGTGGGATCGCGCGCGGCCGCCACCTCGGCGTGGCTCCGTCGCCGGTGACGCCGCGCCTGCCGCCCGGGTGGCGCCGGCCCGAGGGCGCTCAGTCCTCGGGGTGGACGGCGTCGTCGACGACCCGCAGCAGCGACTGCAGCCGCGCGGAGTCGAACAGGTCGTCGAGCAGGACGGGCCGACCCGACGCGTCGCCGAGCGGCACCTTCCAGTTGGGGTACTCCTGGTCGGTGCCGGGCTGGTTCTGGGCCCGCCGCTCCCCCGTCGCGTCGGCCAGGGAGACCCCGACCAGCACCGCGGGGCTCTGGGCGACGTACCGGTGCAGGGCCTCGACGAGCTCGCGCTCGGAGGGGTCGTCCCCGACCAGGCCCCGCGCCCGGAGCGCACGGACCATGGCCTCGCGCTCGCGGCGAGCGTCCCGCCGCACGTCCTCGACGGGCTCGGCGAGGAGCCCGAGGCGCTCGCGCAGCTCGACGTGCTCCCCGGCGAGGTACCCGGCCGTGGGCGGCAGGTCGTGCGTCGTGACGCTCGTGAGCGTCGCGGCCCGGTAGTCCTCGGGGGCGCGGGGCGCGCCGTCGTCGGCCTTCTCGAACCACAGCACCGAGGTGCCGAGCACGCCGCGCTCGGCGAGGTAGTCGCGGATCCACGGCTCGACGGTGCCGAGGTCCTCCCCCACGACGAGCGCCCCCGCCCGCTGCGCCTCGAGGCACAGGATCCCGACGAGCGCCTCGTGGTCGAACCGCACGTAGGTGCCCTGGTCGGGCGTCATGCCCTCGGGCACCCACCACATCCGGAACAGGCCGAGGATGTGGTCGACGCGCAGCCCGCCCGCGTGCCGCAGGACGCCGCGGAGCATGTCCCGGTAGGGCGCGTACCCGAGGCGCTCGAGCTCGAGCGGGTTCCACGGCGGCTGGGACCAGTTCTGCCCCTGCTGGTTGTACATGTCGGGCGGCGCGCCGACGCCGACGCCCGTCGCGAGCGCGGTGCGCTGGGCCCACCGGTCCGCGCCGAAGGGGTGGACGCCGACGGCGAGGTCGTGCATGACGCCGATCCGCATCCCGCCGCCCGTGGCCTGTTCCTGGGCGTGCGCGAGCTGCTCGTCGGCGACCCACTGGAGCCAGCACCAGAAGTCGACCTGGTCGGCGAGCTCGCGACGCAGGCGGGCGACGAGCGGGCTCGACGGGTCCTCCGCCTCCTCGGGCCAGTCCGCGGGCCCGAAGTGGTCGACGAGCGCGCACCAGAGCGCGAAGTCCTCCAGGCCGCGCCCCTGGTCGGCGCGGAACTGCGCGAACGCTGCCTCGCGGGCGGCCGAGCGCGGCTGGGCGAAGACGACCTCGAGCGCCGACCGCTTGGCGCTCCAGGCGGTGTCGCGGTCGATGGGCCCGGGGTCGGCGTCGAGGTCGCGGACGGTGTCGAACGACCACTCGACGAGCGAGCGGTCCGCCGCCGACAGGTACGCGGTCTCCCGGACGTCCTCGACGCGGATGTACAGCGGGTGCACGAAGCGCCGGGTCGTCGGCAGGTACGGCGACGGCGTGAGTGGTGCGCTCGGCTCGGCGGCGTGCAGCGGGTTGACGAGGACGAAGTCCGCGCCCTCCCGGCGCGCCGCGAGCCAGGCGAGGTCGGCGAGGTCGGCGAGGTCTCCCACGCCCCACGACTGCCGCGAGCGGACCGAGTAGAGCTGAGCCATGAGGCCCCAGGCCCGGCCGTCGTCGCCGAGGTCGGGCAGGCGCAGGCGGTCCGGCGTGACGACGACCGTCGCGTGCGCCGTGCGGGTGCCGCTCGTCGCGTGGAGCGTGTGCCAGCCGAGCGGCGCGTCGGTGGGGATCTCGAACGTCGCCTCGCCGACGAGCCGCCCGTCGACCGTCCGCGGCTCCACGAACCGGTCGACCTGGGCGGGGTCGAGGCGTCCGCCGTCCTCGAGCTCGACCCACACCTCCACGGGCTCGCCGTGGTCCACGTGGACGGGGAACGGCGTCGTGCGGCCCTGACGGGCGACGACCGAGGCGGGCAGCATCCGGCGCCACGGGTCGTCCTTGCGGTGGGCGAGGTGCACGCGCACGAGGTCGGGCGTCGTGGCGGGCACGCCGAGGGCGGCGAGGACGGCGACGAGCGTGGCGTCCGGGACGACGACGCGCTCGCCGAAGAAGCTCCAGTACTCCGAGGCCACGCCGTAGGCCTCCGCGAGCTCGCGCAGAGGGGCCGGGCCGGGGATCGCGGGGTCGCTCACTCTTGCGATCCTGCCAGAACGGGCGCCCACCTGCCCTGACATGTCCCGGCGTGGTCGGCAACTACCCTGGGGCCATGCTCCACGCCGCCACGACGCCGACGCCGAGCCCGTCGCCGACGGACCTCGGCCCCCTGCCCCCGCCGGACCCGTCGCAGTGGTGGGACTGGTTCGTCGGCGTCCCGCTGCGGATCGCGATCACCATCGTCGTCTCGATCGCGGTGCTCGTGCTGCTGCGCTGGCTCATCCACCGGACGATCGACCGCATCGCCCGCGGCTACCAGTCCGAGACCGTGACGGGCGGCCTGCTCAAGGTGGATCCCGTGGTCGCGGAGCGGCGCGCCCAGCGCGCGCGGACGCTCGGCACGGTGCTGCGGTCGACCGCGTCGATCGTCGTGGGGACCATCGCCGTGCTCCTGGTGCTCGGGGACCTCGGGGTGGACCTGGCGCCGTTCATCGCGTCGGCCGGGGTCGTCGGCGTCGCGCTCGGCTTCGGCGCCCAGAGCCTCGTCAAGGACTTCCTGTCCGGCACGTTCATGCTGCTCGAGGACCAGTACGGCGTCGGCGACACCGTGGACTTCGGCGTCGTGCGCGGCACGGTCGAGGAGGTCGCGCTGCGCGTCACCAAGGTCCGCGACTCCGCGGGGACGCTCTGGTACCTGCGCAACGGCGACATCGCGCGCGTCGGCAACCAGACGCAGGAGTGGGCGAACGCGGTGGTGCCGGTCGTCGTCGCGCCCGACACCGACCTCGACGCCGCGAGGGCGGCCGTGCAGCGCGCGATCGACTCGGTGCAGGGCGACCCGGTGCTGGGCGGCGCGTTCCTCGAGCCCCCGACGCTCCGGGTCGGGGACGCGATCACGGCGGACGGCGTCCAGCTCTCGATCGCGGTGCGCACCCGCGCCGCCATGCAGTGGGACGTCGAGCGCGCGCTGCGGCTGGCGGCGCGCGACGAGCTCCACGACGCGGAGGTCACGCTCGTCTCCGCCTGAGGTCGGTCCCGCCTACGCGGCGACCGCGGCCGTCCACGCGAGCAGCGGAGCGCCGGCCGACACGGTCTGTCCCGGCTCGACGAGCAGCTCGACGGTGTCGGGCTCGGCCTGGAGCGCGACCACCGGGGACAGCACGTCCAGGCCGCGGGCCTCGACGTCGTCGGGCGCCCAGCCGATCACCGGGTCGCCGAGCGCGACCTCCTCGCCCTCCGCCGCGTAGAGCGCGAAGCCCTCGCCCGCGAGGCGGACCGTGTCGATGCCGAGGTGGACCAGGACGGTCACGCCGGGTGCCGGCTCGACCGCGAACGCGTGCGCGAAGAGGGTCACGAGCCGTCCCGCGACGGGAGCGTGCGCGAGCGCCGGGCCGTGAGGCGGCCGGGTCGGCTCGATCGCGACGCCGGGGCCGGCGATGCCGGCGGAGAAGACGTGGTCCGGGACGTCCGCGAGGGCGTGCACGACGCCGTCGAGCGGGGCGACCAGAACGAGCCGGGTAGCGGTGACGGAGGTGGCGACGTCCTCGTGCGCCGACGTCATGCAGCCTCCGTCCTTCGGTGAACCTCGCCCACCCTAGACCGCGCGGGCCGCGCGCGCCGGGGGGAAGGCAGAACCCGCCCCCGCACCGGCGATACTAGGTCGGTGAGCGCCTCCCCGACCAGCCAGCAGTCCTTCTACGACGAGATCGGCGGCCACGCCACGTTCGTCCGCCTGGTGGACGTGTTCTACGAGGGCGTGGCGACCGACGAGGTCCTCCGGCCGATGTACCCGGAGGAGGACCTGGGCCCGGCGCGCGAGCGCCTCACGCTGTTCCTCGAGCAGTACTGGGGCGGCCCGACGACGTACTCCGAGACCCGCGGGCACCCGCGCCTGCGCATGCGGCACGCGCCGTTCAAGGTCAACCCTGACGCACGCGACCGCTGGCTCGCGCACATGCGGGCCGCCGTGGACGCGCTGGACCTGCCGCCGCTGCACGAGGCCACGCTCTGGGACTACCTGGAGCGCGCCGCGCACTCGCTCGTCAACACCTTCGAGGAGTAGCCGTGACCGTCGAGAGGACGTCGAACGGGACCACCGCCGACGACGCCGGGCAGGGCGCGGAGCGGCTCGCCCACCTGCTGCACGTGCTCGACGTGACGGCGCACGGCACCGCCGCGGAGGCGAGCGCGGGGACCAACGTCGGCGACGACCTGTTCACCGGCGAGACCCTGCACCAGCCGAACGGCCGCGTGTACGGCGGCCAGGTGCTCGCGCAGGCGCTCACGGCCGCGTGGCGCACGGTCGGCGGCCCGGACGGCGCCGGGACCGGGACCCGGCTCCCCCACTCGCTGCACGGGTACTTCCTGCGTCCGGGCGACCTCGAGGTGCCCGTCGACCTCACGGTCGAGCGCCTGCGTGACGGGGGCTCCTTCAGCGCGCGCCGGACGCACGCGATCCAGCACGGCCGCCCGATCCTGTCGATGATCGCGTCGTTCCAGGAGCAGCAGGACGGCGTCGAGTTCCAGGCGCCCGCGCCGCAGGGCGTGCCCGCGCCGGAGGACGTGCCGAGCGCGCTGGACACGCTCGGCGGCATCGACCATCCGCAGGCCCGGCACTGGTCGCACGACTCGGCGTTCGAGGTCCGGCACGTCGAGGGCGACCTGTTCCTCGGCCCGGCCGCCGTCCGCTCGGACCGCCAGCACGTGTGGGTGCGCTCGCGCGGACCCGTCCCGGACGACCAGTTCCTGCACCGCGCGCTGCTGCTCTACGCGTGCGACCAGCTCATGCTCGAGCCGGTGCTGCGGGTCAGCGGGCACGCGTGGTCGAGCCCGGGGTTGTCGATGGCGAGCCTGGACCACGCGATGTGGTGGCACCGCGACGTGCGCGTCGACGAGTGGCTGCTCTTCGAGCAGGCGGCGTCGAGCGCGCAGGGCGGACGCGGCCTCGCGTCGGCACGGGTCTTCACGCGCGAGGGCGTCCTCGTCGCGTCGATGGGCCAGGAGGGCATGATCCGGCTCCCCGCTGCCTAGGGCCGTCCGCCGGGCCAGACTGAGGGGTGACCACCGAGAGCACCGACACGTCGTCGCCCCGCCTGGCGGCCGTCACGGGCGTGACCGGGTACGTGGGCGGGCGCCTGGTCCCCGAGCTGCTCGCGGCGGGGTTCCGGGTCCGGGCCCTCGCGCGTGACCCCGCGCGCCTCGCCGGCCGCGACTGGGCGGACGACGTCGAGCTGGTCCGCTGCGACGTCGGCGACCCCGAGGACCTGCGAGCGGCGCTCGACGGCGTGGACGTGGCGTACTACCTGGTCCACTCGCTCGGCACGGGCCGGGACTTCGAGGCGCGCGACCGGCACCTCGCGCTCACCTTCGGCCGCGCCGCGCGCGAGGCGGACGTCGGGCGCGTGGTCTACCTCGGCGGGCTGGCGCCGTCGGGCGTGAGGCTGTCGCGCCACCTCGCGAGCCGCCGTGAGGTCGGCGAGATCCTCCTCGCCTCGGGCGTCCCGGTCACGGTGCTGCAGGCGGCCGTGATCCTCGGGTCGGGCTCCGCGTCGTTCGAGATGGTGCGCTACCTCACCGAGCGGCTCCCCGTCATGACGACGCCGCGCTGGGTCGCGAACCGCATCCAGCCGATCGCGGTCCGGGACGTGCTGCGCTACCTCGTGGGCAGCGCGTCGATGCCGCCGGACGTGTCGCGGACCTTCGACGTCGGTGGTCCCGACGTCCTCACCTACGGCGAGCTCATGCAGACGTACGCGCGCGTGGCCGGGCTGCCCCGGCGGCTCATCGTGCCGGTCCCGGTCCTGACGCCGCGGCTGTCGAGCCTGTGGGTCGGGCTGGTGACGCCCGTCCCGGCGGGGATCGCGAAGCCGCTCGTGGAGTCCCTCGAGCACGAGACGGTCTGCCGGGAGCACGACATCCGCGAGCTCGTCCCCGACCCGCCCGAGGGGCTCGTCGGCGCGGAGCGCGCGATCGAGCTCGCGCTCCAGCGCATCCACGACGGCGAGGTGACGACCCGCTGGTCCTCGGCCGCGGTGCCGGGCGCGCCGAGCGACCCGCTCCCCACCGACCCCGACTGGTCGGGCGGCTCGTTCTACGTCGACCAGCGGCGCACCGTCGTCGACGCCCCCGCGGACGTGCTCTGGGGCGTCATCGAGGAGATCGGCGGCCACCGCGGCTGGTACTCGTGGTCGCTCGCGTGGCGCGTGCGCGGCCTCATGGACCGGCTGGCGGGCGGCCCGGGGCTGCGTCGGGGGCGCCGCGACGAGCGGCACCTGCGCGTCGACGACGCCCTCGACTTCTGGCGGGTCGAGGCGATCGACCCCGGGCGGCGGCTGCTGCTGCGCGCAGAGATGCGCGTGCCCGGCCTGGCGTGGCTCGAGCTGCGGGTCGACACCGCGGCCGAGGAGCTGGCCCGGGCCACGCCCGACGCGCCGGGGCCGGGGCCGCAGGAGGCCGCCGGCCCCGGGCGCACGTACTTCGCCCAGCGCGCGCTGTTCTCCCCGCACGGCCTCGCGGGCCAGCTCTACTGGTGGGCCGTCAAGCCGTTCCACGGCGCCGTGTTCGGCGGCATGCAGCGCAACGTCGCGGCCGAGGCGGCGCGTCGCGCGGTCAGCGGCGACGGAAGCTGATCGGCTCCTCGACGAACGGCTCCCAGGCGGCCCGCTCGGTCGGCGTGATCCGTCGCGGGCGCTCGGTCGCGGCGTCGACGACGACGATCGTCGTCGCGGCCCGCGCGTAGGGCTCGCCGCCCGTCGACGGGCCGACGCGGTCGAACCGCGCGGCGCCGTCGTGCACCTCGTAGCAGACCTCGAGGCTCGCGCCGCCGATCTTGCCGATCCACATCTCGACCCGGACCGGGGTCCGCGTGAAGGCGAGCGGGCGCAGGTACTCGATCTCCTGCCGCGCCACGAACGTGTGCGACGACGCACCCGGGCCGTTCTCGATGACCGCCGTCGGCCAGGCGTCCTCGCCCGCGTCCGGGTGCTGCCAGAAGGCGGTGATGCGGGCGTCCTCGAGGAGCCGGAACATCTCGACGTTGTTGACGTGCTGGTACGCGTCGAGGTCGGACCAGCGCAGCGAGACGGGGACGTGCAGTCGGGTCATGGTCCCCGAACCTACCGCCGCGCGCCGCCCGGTCCCGCGCAGGGACGCCGGCGAGCGCGTGTGATCCTCACGACGCCGCGATCGCCGCCGACGTCCGGCACGTCGCGAGCGCGGCCAGCTCCTCGGCGACGGGGAGGCGGACGCGCTCGTCGGCGACGGTCGCGACGGCCGCCCGCAGGCGCGCCCGCGCGACCCGGGCGCGGCGCCGCGCGCCGAGGCCCGCCAGGCCCCGGGCCACGAGGGCGAGCAGCAGCCCGCCGACGACGCCCGCGACGAGGAGGCCCGTCGGTACGGGCACGCCGTGCCACTCGGGCGTCCCGGGCCGTGGGAGCTGCAGGTAGCCGAGGAGCGCGAGGACGCCCAGCCACAGCAGCCCGAGCGCCGCGACGCCCAGCAGCACCCACTGGACGACGTCGACCGCGCGCCACCACCGCGGCGGCCTCGCCGCGGACAGGCGCGTGGCGACCACGGCCCGGTCGAGCGCGTCGGGCAGGCTCGCGACGGCGTCGGCGGCGCGCTGGTCGACGGCCCGGACCCAGGCGTCCGGCGCGCCCGCCGCGACGGCCCGCACGTACCCCCGGACCGCGACGCGGGCCTGCGCCGCGACGGCGGGAGCCTGCGACGGGAGCGAGGAACGGACCAGGTCGGGGTCCCGGCCCGCGTCGTCGAGGCGCAGACGGCGCAGCGGGTCGGGGCGCAGGCGCCCGAGCCACCGCGTCACGGGCCACCCCGTCGCCGCCCGCGCGCGGCGGAGCGCGGAGGACCGCACCGCGTCCACCACGAGGTCGACGCCCGCCGCCGACTCGAGCGCGCGGTGCAGCTCGGCCTGCGCGACCCGCGAGGCCCGGTCGGGCAGGGGCTCGCCGCACGCCGCGAGGACGTCGCCCGCGACGGCGCGCACGTCGGCCGTGCGCCGGGCCGTGGCGGCCTCGCGCCGCCGGACGGCCTCGGCGAGCAGCCCGCGCAGCTCGTCGAGACCGGCGCCCGTCCGCGCCGAGACCCCGAGCACCCGGACGTCGCCCAGCCCGTCCTCGCGGGCGAGCCGTCGCACGTCGTCGAGGCAGGCCGCGGCGTCGGCGGGCGAGAGCCGGTCGACCTGGTTGAGGACCAGGACCATGACGTCGGCGTGGCCCGCGAGCGGCCGCAGGTAGCGCTCGTGCAGCGCGGCGTCGGCGTACTTCTGCGGGTCGAGGACCCACACGAGCAGGTCGGCGCGCTCGACCAGGCGCTCCGCCCGCTCCCGGTGCTCCACGACGACGGAGTCGTGGTCGGGCAGGTCGAGCAGCACGAGCCCGTCGGGCGCGTCGGGCAGACCGGCGGTCCCGGCGCGAGCGGCCTCGTCGGGCGGGGCGGCGTCGGAGGCGCGGACGCCGACCGGGACCGCCCCCGCGCCGCCGGCGCGGCCCGCCTCGTGCCGGTCGCGGACGCCGAGCCAGTCGAGCAAGGGGCCCGCGCCGTCGCCGCGGACCCAGGCGGCGGCGTCGGACGTGGTGGGGCGCCGCACGCCGACGTCCTGGACGGCGCCGCCCGCGAGCGCGTTGAACAGCGACGACTTGCCGGCGCCCGTCGCGCCCGCGAGCGCCACGACCGTGTGCTCGCTCGACAGCGCGGCCCGGGCGCGCCCGGCGCCGAGGACGGCGTCCACGCGCGCGACCAGGTCCGGGTCGAGACGCCCGGCGCCCGCGTGCCGGGCCGCCTCGAGGGCGCTCGTGCGCTGCGGCAGCCCGATGGACGCCCCACGCCGGCGCGGGCTCATCCGTGCCCGCCCCGGAGGACGCGGCGCCAGAACCCGCCCCGGCCGCCCTCGCCGGGCCCGGTGGCCCCGTCGTCGGCGGGGCGCCCGTCGGGGCCCTCCTCGGGCAGGTCGGCGCCGCGGAGCCCGGCACCGCGCGCGGCAGGCGGGGCGTGCGGGGGCCGCTCGTCGTCACCGGCCCCGTCGGCCTCGCGGGCGGCGCGCTCCTCCCGTGCGGACCGCTCGACGTCGTCGGCGGCAGCGCACAGGGCCTCGCCGTCGGCGGTCCGGAGCGCGTCGAGCACGCTGCGGTACCGCTCCGCCTCGGCGGCGAGGACGGCGCGGACGCGTGCGTCGAGCGCGTCCCGCGCGGCCCGGGTGAGCTGGCGCACCGCCTCGTCGCCGAACACCGCCGACAGGACGGCCTGCGACGCGGCGGCCGTGCCGCCCGCGATCCCGATCTCGGCGCCGGTGAGGCCGGCGGTGGACGCGAAGACGAGCACCATGAGGACCGCCCCCACGCCGTTGATGCCCAGCGACAGCGCGCGGGCCGTCCCGCGCTTCGCGGCGCCGCGGTCGCGGACGAGCGCGAGCACGTCCTCCTGCCAGCCGCGCACCTCGGCCGCGGTGCGCTCGCGCAGCTCGCCGTGCGCCGTGGGCGGGACCGGGGCGTCGCCACCGGTCAGGAGCGCCCGGCCGGCCGGTGTGCCCCGCCACGCGGCGGCCGTGCGCTGGTCCGCGGTCTCCGCGGCGTCGAGGACGAGCCCTTCGAGGCTCGACCCGATCGCCCGCTCGAGCCGCGGCACCGCCTCGGACCGTCCCCGGAAGAACGCCGCGACCCGGTCCCGGGCCCGTCCGACGGCGCGCTGGAAGCCCGCGAAGAGCTCGTTCCCGCCGACCAGCTCCTGCCAGCGCCCGAGGACCTCACCGCGCAGCAGGCTGCCGTCCGCGGTCGCCTCGAGCAGCGTCCGGGCGGCGTCCTCGGAGGCGTCGTCGACGGCGCGGCGGAGCTCGGCGGCCGCGTCCGCCTGGGTGCCCGCGGCGTCAGCGAGGTCACGGAGCCGGCGCACCAGGTCGTCGACGACGCCGTCCCGGGTCGCGTCGACGACGCCGCGACGGGCCTCGGCGTCGGCCGCGAGCCGCGTGAGCCAGCGGGCGAGCGGGGCGACCGTGCGCGCGGGCAGGAGCCCGTCGTCGCCGGGCGAGGTCTCCGGGACGAGGAAGATCCGGGCGGCGCCCAGGCCCTCGGCCTCCGCGAGCCGGGCCAGGTCGGACTCGACGGCCTCCGCGCCGGGGTCGACCCGGTCGAGCACGAGCGCGACCTGCGCCCGGCGCCGCCCGGCCGCCGCGAGCAGGTCCCAGGGCACCGCGTCGGCGTACCGGGCCGCGGTGGTCACGAAGAGCCACAGGTCGGCGGCGGCGAGGAGCTGGTGCGCGAGCTCGCGGTTCTCGGTCGCCACCGAGTCGACGTCGGGCGCGTCGACGAGCGCGAGACCCCGGGGCACGTGGTCGTCCGCCACGAGGCGGAGCGTCCTCGCGTCGGCGGGGGCGCCGGGCGGCGGGCCCGTGCGGCCGGCAGCGTCCGACCGGAGGCGCGCGAGCCCGGGCAGCACCCGGTCCGAGGTGAACCACGCGCCGTCGAGCGGGTGGTGGACCAGGACCGGGGCCCGCGTGGTGGGGCGCAGGACGCCGGGCGCGCTGACCGGACTCCCGACGAGCGCGTTCACGAGGGTGGACTTCCCGGCGCCCGTCGAACCCCCGACGACGGCGACGAGCGGCGCGTCCCGCGCGCGGAGGCGCGGGAGGAGGTAGTCGTCGAGCTGGCCGAGCAGCTCGGCCCGGGTGCGACGGGCGTCCGCGGCGTCGTCGGTCGCGAGCGGGAACGCCGTGGCGCCGAGCGCGCCGCGCGCGGCGGTGACGGCCGCCGTCAGGCGCGCCACCGCGCTCGCGTCGTCGCCGCTCATGCGGCCAGTGTGCCGGAGAGCCTCGGTGGTCGCCCGGCGGCCCCGGCCCCGGGACCCGGGCACGGGCAGCGGGCCGGTCCGGTGGCGAGGCCCCGGCACGAGCCCGGGCCGGGCCGGGGCGGGTCGGGCGGGGCGTCCGACGAACGACGGACGGCGCCCGCCCTGCTGCGGGAGCAGGGCGGGCGCCGTCCAGGCGTGCGACGCGCTAGTCGCGCGTCAGCTTGCGGTAGGTCACGCGGTGGGGCCGCGCGGCGTCGGCACCCAGCCGCTGGACCTTGTTCTCCTCGTAGGACGCGAAGTTCCCCTCGAACCAGTACCAGCTCGCCGGGTCCTCCTCGGTGCCCTCGTAGGCGAGGATGTGCGTCGCGACGCGGTCGAGGAACCACCGGTCGTGGCTCACCACGACGGCGCAGCCCGGGAACTCGAGCAGCGCGTTCTCGAGCGAGCCGAGGGTCTCGACGTCGAGGTCGTTGGTCGGCTCGTCGAGGAGGAGCAGGTTGCCGCCCTGCTTGAGGGTGAGCGCGAGGTTGAGGCGGTTGCGCTCGCCGCCCGACAGCACGCCCGCGGGCTTCTGCTGGTCCGGGCCCTTGAACCCGAACGACGCGACGTACGCGCGCGACGGGATCTCGACGTTGCCCACCTTGATGAAGTCGAGCCCGTCGGACACGACCTCCCACAGCGTCTTCTTGGGGTCGATGCCGCCGCGCGACTGGTCGACGTACGAGATCCGGACGGTCTCGCCGACCTTGAGCTCGCCGGCGTCGAGCGGCTCGAGGCCCACGATGGTCTTGAAGAGCGTCGTCTTGCCGACGCCGTTCGGGCCGATCACGCCGACGATGCCGTTGCGGGGCAGCGTGAAGCTCAGCCCGTCGATGAGGGTGCGGCCGTCGAAGCCCTTCTCGAGGTTCGTGGCCTCGATGACGAGGTTGCCCAGACGCGGGCCGGCGGGGATCTGGATCTCCTCGAAGTCCAGCTTCCGGGTGCGCTCGGCCTCCGCGGCCATCTCCTCGTAGCGGGCCAGGCGGGCCTTCGACTTCGTCTGCCGGCCCTTGGCGCTGGACCGGACCCACTCGAGCTCGTCCTTGAGGCGCTTGGCGAGCTTCGCGTCCTTCTTGCCCTGGACCTCGAGGCGGGCCTGCTTCTTCTCGAGGTACGTGGAGTAGTTGCCCTCGTACGGGTACAGGCGACCGCGGTCGACCTCGCAGATCCACTCCGCGACGTGGTCGAGGAAGTACCGGTCGTGGGTCACGGCGAGCACGGCACCCGGGTAGCTGGCGAGGTGCTGCTCGAGCCACAGGACCGACTCGGCGTCGAGGTGGTTGGTGGGCTCGTCGAGGAGCAGCAGGTCGGGCTGTTCGAGGAGCAGCTTGCACAGCGCGACGCGGCGGCGCTCACCACCGGACAGGACCTTGACGTCGGCGTCCGGCGGCGGGCAGCGCAGCGCGTCCATCGCCTGCTCGAGCTGGGAGTCGAGGTCCCACGCGTTGGCGGCGTCGATGGCCTCCTGGAGGGTGCCCATCTCGGCCATGAGCGCGTCGAAGTCGGCGTCGGGCTCGGCCATGAGGTTCGAGATCTCGTTGAACCGGTCGAGCTTGCCCTTGATCTCGGCGACGCCCTCCTCGACGTTCCCGAGGACCGTCTTGTCCTCGTTGAGCGGCGGCTCCTGGAGCAGGATGCCGACGGTGTAGCCCGGCGAGAGCCGGGCCTCGCCGTTCGAGGGCTGGTCCAGGCCCGCCATGATCTTGAGGATCGTCGACTTCCCCGCGCCGTTCGGGCCGACGACGCCGATCTTGGCGCCGGGCAGGAAGTTGAGCGACACGTCGTCGAGGATGACCTTGTCGCCGTGCGCCTTGCGCGCCTTGTACATGGAGTAGATGAACTCAGCCACCGGTTGTGTTCCGCCTGTCACGATCGTTCGGGAGGACGTGGGGCGCCGCCCGCCACGCCGCCGGGGCGCTCCGTGGGACGCACCGACGCAGGCCGGGCGCCCGCGACCCACCAGCCTACGCGGTCCGGGCGCCCCGCCGCTCGACGCGCTCGCCGTCAGGCGTCCGCGGACGCGGGCTCGAGGCTCCACGGCTCGGGCAGCGTCGCGGCGATCTGCTCGCGCATCCACCCCGTGAACACCCGTCCGACGGTCGGCGTGCCCTCGTGGCTCGTCCGGCGGTACGCGGCGAGGTCGACGCACACCGGCCACGCGAACGCCGCGAACTGCCGCACGAGCCGGGTGCGCGCGTACTCCTCGGCGTCCGGCTCGGCCCGCTCGCCGACGAGCGCCGCCACGGCCGCGACCCCGGACTGCGCGCCGCGGGCCCCGCCCCGCGCGCTCTTCGCGTAGTCGAGGCTCGCCCGCGTGTGCGCCTCGAGCGCGTCGGCCGTCACGACCTCGACCGTGCCGAGCACGACGAACAGGTGCAGCCTGCTCGCGGCCCAGCGCAGCCTGAAGTCGCTCCGGTAGCCCGCGACGGCTCCCGTCGACGCGAGGTTCTGGCCGTCGACGGCATAGCCGGCCTGCTGCAGTCGGGTGCCGACGATCTGGCCGTACGCGTGCGGGTCCATGCGCTCCTCCTCGAGCATCTCCCGTGGCGCCTGCGGCCGCGGTGAGCCGGAGCGTACAGGGACTCAGCCGACCGGCGTCAGCGTGTCCTCTTGGTCCGCCGGCTGCTCCTCCTCGGCTCCCGGCTCGGCCGCGGCGTCCGCCGCCTCCGGGTCGTCGCCCAGCTGGGGCAGGCTCGTCGCCCACGGGTCGTCGTCCACGACCGCGGCGGCGTCCGGCGCCTCGGCCTCGCCGCGCGCGAGGCTCTCGCCCGCGGCGCCGGGCTCGCGCCCGTCCGACGCGGGCCGGTGGATCGTGCGCGTGTACCGCGCCTGACCGCGCGCGAGGTCCGGCCCGAGGGCGCGCGCCTCGAGCACGAGGGACGTGCGCGGCCCGTCGGGGCTGATCCACTCGTCGACCCCGACGACGCCGGTCGCGACGACGGCATCGCCCTTGCGCAAGGACTCGGCGACGTTGCGCGCCATGTCGCGCCACGTCTTGACGGTGAACCACAGGGTCTGCCCGTCCACCCACTCGCCCTTGCTCCGGTCGAAGAACCGCCGCGTCGTCGCCATCCGGAACGTCGTGAACGACGTGCCCGTCGCGGACACGAAGTGGCGCGGGTCGTCCCCCACGAAACCGGTCAGGGTCGTCTGGACCTCGCTCATCGCTGTCTCCTCGGGTCGGGGGCCGGCCTGGCGCCGACCCGTCCCGCACAGCGTGGCGCTCCCCGCGTCCCGGCGCGGGGAACGGGGCTCAGGGTGTGGACGACTCCGCCTCGGCGGCCACTGTGGGCAGTCCCCGGGCCGCGGTGAGCGGCGCCCGGTGCGGCCCGTCCTGCGCGAGCGCGGCAAGCCGGCGCACCTCGTCGCGCTGCCCGAGGATCCGCTCGGTGGGTCCGAGCAGCCCGCCCCGCACGACGCGCTCGAGCGCCATCCGACCCGACCGCACGACGCCCTCGCGCCGCCGTCGGGCGAGGGTGCGGCGGGTGCGCAGGGCGACCAGCAGCAGGACGAGCGCCACCACGACGGCGGCGACGGCGGCGATCGCGAGGATCTGCCCGAACGGCTCGTCGACCTTGATGACGTGCAGGCTCGTCAGCACCGCGACCACCCCGGCGACCAGCCCCAGCACCAGCAGGACGAGCGCGGTGCGCCGCAAGGGCCGCCCCGACGACGGTCCCCGGGTGTCGAGGGGGATCGTCTCGAGCTCGCGGCGCAGCGCCACGACGAGCTCGCTCGGCGTCGCGAGCCCGGCCGCGAGCGCGTCCGCCCAGCCCCGACGCAGGCCCTTGCCCGCGCGCGCCAGCCAGCGGGAGCGCGACCCCGCGACCGCGTCGGTCTGGATCTCGCCGAACTCGGGGCGGCCGTAGCCGCGCCGGATGACGCTCTGCACCTGCGCGCCGACGCCCTCGAGCCCGACGGCCTGCGCCAGCGCCCCGACCTCCTCGTGCAGCGCGGCGTCGGCGTCCCAGGGGGCCGCGGCCGGTGTCGAGTCCAGCAGCACGCGGCTCGCCCGGTCGAGCTCGGCGGCCGCGCGGCCCGCCGCGACGGACCGCCGGGCGACCGCCTGCTCCAGGACCCCGCGCAGCTCGGGGACGCCCTCGCCGGTCCGCGCGGAGACCCCGAGCACCGGCACCTCGTTGAGGCCGTCCGCGACGAGCAGCCGGCCGACGTCCTCGAGCAGGGACTCGCGCCGCCCCTCGGGGATCGTGTCGACCTGGTTGACGACGACGACCATCGACGCCTCCATGCCGACCGACTCGCGCAGGTAGCCCGAGTGCAGGGCGTCGTCGGCGTACTTCTGCGGGTCGACGACCCACACGAGCAGGTCGACGAGCGGCAGCACGCGGTCGACGACCTGCCGGTGCGCGGGCTGGATCGAGTCGTGGTCGGGCAGGTCGAGGAGCACGAGGCCCCGCAGCCCCTCCTCGGCGTCGCCGTCGAGCAGGGACTCGCGCGCGATCCGGCGCTCGCGGCTCACGCCCACCCAGTCGAGCAGCGGCTCGGCGTCGTCGCTCCACGAGCAGGCCGTGACCTCGGCGGTCGTGGGCCGGCGCACCCCGACGTCCGCGAAGGTCAGGCGCGAGATCGCGTTGAACAGGCTCGACTTGCCCGACCCGGTGCCGCCCGCGAGCGCCACGACCGTGTGGTCGACGCCCAGCGCGAGCCGTTCGCGCACGGACGCGACCGCCGTCTCCACGTCGGCCACGACCTCGTCGTCGACGCGGTCGTGCGCGATCCGCAGCGCGTTCTCGAGGTCGTCCGTGCGCGCGCGCAGGCGGGCGTCGTCGGTCATGCCGCTCCCTCCGTACCGTGCGCGGCCGCCGCGGCCTCGCCCCCTGCCGTGCCGTCCGCGGTGCCGCGCCCCGCCCCGGCCGTTCCGTCGTCCGTCCCCTGCTCGGCTCCCGGGCGAGCCGGTGCGCCCGCGGCGGCGCCGCGCGCTCCCCCGCCCCGCACGGCCCGCGCCTGGCGCGTCTGCCGGACCAGCTCGGCGCGGCGCAGGCGGAGCCCGGAGGCGGCGTCGGCCGCGAAGGGCGGGCCGTCGACGTGCTCGAGCGCGCCGCGCGCGACGACGTCGGGCACGGCCGCGACCCGGTCCGCGAGCGAGTCCCGCAGCCGCACGACGAGGGGTCCGGCGTCGTCGCCGACCACGCGGGACGCCGCGCGAGCCGCGTCGTCGAGGCCGGCAGCCCCGAGCAGGAGCAGGGTCGCGAGGCCGCGCTCGCCGTAGGCCTGCCGCGCGGCGTCCGCGCGGTCCCCGGTGAGCGCGCGGACGGCCTCCGTCGCCTCGCCCTCCCAGGCCGACGCCGCGGCGCGCGCGAGGGCCGCGCGGTCCGGGGAGCCGTCGGCGACGAGCGGGGCGACGTCCGCGCCGCCGGCCGGCGCGTCGTCGCCGGTGAGCGCGGCGCGCAGGGCGGCCGCCGCCGCGTCGGCGGTGCTCTCCCAGGTGTGCCCGACGGACGCCAGCAGGTCCGCGAGCACGGGCTCGATCGCCGCCTCGCGGCGACGCCCCGCGCGGCGCGACGACCGAGCGGTACCGTCCTTGACCTTCACGGCGTCGACGCGCGCGTGCGCGAGCTGCGCCCAGCCGGAGGCGACCGAGCCGCGTGCGACCCCGCCCGCGAGCACGCCCCGGCGCGCAGCCTCCGCGACCGCCGGGAGCGCCGCGTGCACCGCATCGCGGATCGCTGCGCCGGCTGCGACCTGCGCCTCGACGGCCTCGGCGAGCCGCGCCACCCAGGCGGGCAGCGCGTCGAGCGAGCCCTGGAGGGTGCGCACCACGACCGAGCGCGACCGCTCGCGGCCCGCGAGCAGCGTGAGCCAGCGGCGCACCGGCGCGACGACGGCGTCGCCGAGCAGCCCCTCGTGCGGGCCGAGGTCCGGCACCACGAACAGCGGCGTCGAGTCCATGCCGTGCTCGCGCAGGCGCGCCATGAGGTCGGCGCGAATCGTCGGGAGCGTGTCGCGGGGCACCCGGTTGAGCACCATCGCCACGCTCGCGCCGCGCTCGGTCGCGAGCTCGAGGGTCTGCCAGGGCAGCGCGTCGCCGTAGCGCGCGGCGGTCGTCACGAAGAGCCACAGGTCGGCGCCCTCGAGCAGGAGCCGCGCGGTGTCGCGGTTCGACTCCTCGAGCGAGTCGAGGTCGGGCGCGTCGAGCAGGGCGATGCCCCGCGGGACGGCCTCGCTCACGACGACGCGCGAGCGGCCCGTCGCCGGCCCGTCCGCCGGGACCACGTCGGCGTCGGCCGGGTGGTGGGCGTAGACGGGCTCGCGGGTCGTGGGGCGCAGCACGCCCGCGGGCGAGACCTCGTCCCCGAGCACCGAGTTGTAGAGCGTCGACTTGCCCGCCCCGGTCGAGCCCGCGACCACGACGACGGCCGGCGCGCTCAGCTCCTTGAGGCGGGGCAGGAGGTGCTGGTCGAGCTGGCCGAGGAGGCGCTCGCGCGAGCCGAGCGCCTCGTCCCGGCCTTCGAGGTCGAGCGGCAGGCGGACCGCCGCGACGTCACGGCGCAGGTCGCGCACCACGTCGTAGAGGGTGGGCGTGAACGCTTCGGCAGCCTCCGACGCGGCCCGGTCGGCGCCTGACGGTGGTCGCTGGGTCACGTCCATCATCTTTGCTGCTGAGCGCGTCAGCGCAAACCGCGCCGCGCCGGGCGTGGTGGGTGACTACGATGGGCGCGCGCCTCGATAGCTCAATGGATAGAGCAACGGCCTTCTAATCCGTAGGTTGCAGGTTCGAGTCCTGCTCGGGGCACCACACGCGACCGCCCGCGGGCGTCCGCGGCCACCTCAGCGCTCCTCGACCGGCCCGAGCGCGGGCTTGAGGTCGAGTACGGGCGTCCCGTCGACGGCCTCGAGGTGGTCGAGCCGCACGCGCGTCCCCTCGACCGCCACGACCCGCGCCGTGTGCAGGCCGACGGGGTTCGGCCGGTCCGCGGACCGCGTCGCGAACACCCCGAGCACCGGGCGCGCGAGGTCGCCGCGCGGGTGCACGGCGAGCGTCCGCCGGTCGGCACGGTCGAGCCAGGTCAGGACGACGACCGCGTCCCCCGCCTGCACCCCTGCGAGCGCGGGCGCGAGCGCCGGGTCGAGCTCGAGCCACGCCGACGGCGCACCCTCGTCGGGCTGCCGGGGCGCGTCCGCGAGCGCCGTCAAGGGCGAGGACACGCGGCCGATCGCGGTCAGCTCGACGGTGGGCAGCCGCGCACCCTCGGTCTCCATGCCGCCAGCCTACGGAGCCCGTCGTACCCCCGCGCGAGTGGCGGAACGCTTGTGGGCCACCCACAACCTGTTGTCGGATGCCTCCAACGCACCGCCCCGAACTCGCTCCTGGACTGCGCTGCCCCGGGGGGCGCGCGTGAGGGACAGTTGTCGACGAGACACGAAGACCGACCGCGACGACAGGAGACCCATGAGCGCCACCGAGCCCGTCACGCACGAGCCGACCGCCACCCCCACCGGCCGGCGGTTCGCCGTCACCGCGCCCGACGCCGCCCGCATCGCGTCCTTCGCCGCGCTGATCTGCGTGCTCGCGCTGACGCCCGCGATCTCGCTGGGCTCGGCGCTCGCGCCGCTCACCCTCCAGACCCTCGGCGTCATGCTCGCCGGCGCGCTGCTCGGCTGGTGGCGGGGAGCCCTCGCCGTCGTCACGTACCTCCTGCTCGCGCTCGCGGGGCTCCCGGTGCTCGCGGGCGGGGTGGGCGGGGTCGAGCCGTTCGTCGGCCCGACGGCCGGGTACCTGTACGGGTTCGTCCTCGGCGCGGCGGCGACCGGCTGGCTGGTGGACCGGATCCGCGGCCGGGTGACCGCGCCCAAGGTCTTCGGCGCCGCGGTCGTCGGGGGCATGGGCGTCATCTACGCCGTCGGGATCCCGGTCTCGGCGGTCGTCGCGGGCATCCCGCTGTGGACGGCCGTCACCGGCTCGTGGGTCTTCCTGCCGGGCGACGTCGTCAAGGCGGTCCTGACCGCGCTCGTGACGGCCGCCGTCGTGCGCGCCTACCCGCCTGCCGGGCCGGCGGCGCGTCGCCGGTGAGCGTCTTCCGCCGACGCGCGGGCGCCGTCACCCCGGAGGTGACGGCGCCCGGCGCCGTGCCCGTCCGCCTCGACGACGTGCACGTCCGGCTCGGCGAGCGCGACGTGCTGCGCGGGATCGACCTCGAGCTCGCGGAGCACCGGGTCGGCGTCGTCGGCGCCAACGGCTCGGGCAAGTCGACGCTCGCGCGCCTGCTCAACGGGCTCGTGGTCCCGACCCGCGGCCGGGTCACCGTGGACGGGCTGGACACCCGCACGCAGGGCGCGGCGGTGCGCCGGCTCGTCGGGTTCGTCTTCACCGACCCGGACGCGCAGATCGTCATGCCGACCGTCGCCGAGGACGTCGCCTACTCGCTGCGCCCCCGTCGCGGCGAGCCCGGGCTCCCCGAGGACGAACGGGACGCCGTCGTGCGCGCCGCCCTCGCCGAGCGCGGGCTCGCGGGCCACGCGGACCACCCCGCGCACCTGCTCTCGGGCGGGCAGAAGCAGCTCCTCGCGATCACGTCGGTCCTCGTGACGCACCCGCGCCTGCTCGTCGCCGACGAGCCCACGACGCTCCTCGACCTGCGCAACGCCCGGGCGATCGGGCGCCTCCTCGGCTCGGTCGAGCAGCAGGTCGTCGTCGTCACGCACGACCTCGACCTCCTCGACGGCTACGACCGCGTCCTCGTGGTGGACGACGGTCGCGTCGTCGCCGACGACGAGCCGGCCCCCGCGCTCGCGTTCTACCGCCGGCTCATGGGGGCGTGATGGGCGGGTTCCGCTCGGGCGCCGGGCTGCTCGGGGCGTACGTCCCGCGGGGGTCGGTCGTCCACCGCGCCCCCGCGGGCCTCAAGCTCGCGGCGCTCGCCGTGGTGTCCGTCGCGGTGCTGCTGGTGCGGTCGTGGTGGGGGGTCGGGGCGCTCGCGGCGCTCGTGCTCGCCGTGGCGGTCGCGTCCCGGGTCGGCGCCCGCGCGCTCGTCGCACAGCTCCGCCCCCTCGTCTGGCTGGTGCCCGCCGTGTTCGCCCTGCAGTGGTGGGCGCACGGCCCGGCGCGTGCCGCCCTGCTGAGCAGCAGGCTCGTGCTGCTCGTGGCGCTCGCGGCGCTCGTCGTCCTGACGACGCGCACGACCGAGGTCCTCGCCGCGATCGAGCACGCCGCGCGCCCGCTCGGCGTGGTCGGCGTGCGCCCCGACCGGGTCGCCCTCGTGCTCGCCCTCGCGATCCGCTCGGTCCCCGTCCTGGCGGCGCTCGCCGACGACGTCCGGGACGCCCAGCGGGCCCGTGGACGCGAGCGCGACCTGCGCGCCTTCGCGGTGCCGCTCGTCGTCGGGACGCTCCGCCGGGCCGACGCGCTCGGTGACGCGCTCCGCGCGCGGGGCGTCGACGACTGACCGCCCTCAGCCGGGACCGCTCCGCGGCACCGGCCGCCGCGGGACCAGGACGAGCACGCCCACCGCGAACCCCGCCGCGGCGCCCGCGACCACGTCGGTGAGGAAGTGGTAGCCGAGGTAGAGCCGGCTCGTCGCCACCAGCGCCGTCACCACCACCGCGCCCGACGACGCCGCCCACCACCACGCCGCGGG
>Ga0182746_1000815_pt1 | contig 34802 bp, 29 predicted proteins | sample eDN3rd30CBELigOP_FD_128881 | JGI IMG/M metagenome (GOLD analysis project Ga0182746, IMG submission 128881) | Enriched Organic Plus compost microbial communities from Emeryville, California, USA - eDNA 3rd pass 30_C BE-Lig OP (version 2) (version 2) ...
GTGCGGCCGTGGCGGCGCATCCAGAACACCATCTGCACGATCAGGGCGGCGGCGATGAACATGATCGCCATCTGGAAATATTCCTGGCCCTCGTCGCCCAGCGCCTCGCCGGCGAACAGCAGCGTCGCCGCCAGGGCGACCGCGCCAGCAAGACCAGCAGCCACGCCCGCCCACAGCCACGCCCGGCCCCGGGCCCGCTCTTCCGGCGGACGGGCGGACAGCCAGGCGTTGAGAATGCCAACAACGAGCAGCGCCTCGATGCTCTCGCGCCACATGACGAAAGCGACGTTGAAATCGGGAGACAACATCAGTTCAGAACCTATTTCGCCACCAGCACGGCGGGCGGCGAACCGGGATGAAAATCATCGAAGAAACTGTACTCGCCCGGATCGAGCGTGCGGATCACCATGACGGTCTCGACGCCCGGGGCCAGCACCTTTTCCTTGCGCAGCTCCAGGCTTTCGAATTCGGCGGCGCTGGCGCCGTGATTGACCAGTTCAAGCCTGAAACGGGTTTTCGCCGGAACCTCCAGGCGCAGCGGCGTGATGGCGCCGTCGCGGAATTCGATGCGGAAGGTCGGCTCGCCGGCGGCGCGGGCGGGGACGGCGGCCGCAAGCAGCCCGGGGAGAACGGCGGACAGAATGAGAGCGGGGAGCAGATCGCGCCGCCGCATCAGTAGCCGCCCTTCTTGCCGGTTCCGGCATAGACGAATTCATAGTCGACGCTGAACGGGGCGAACCATGCCCCGACGCCGGTTTCCTTGTCGATGTGGCGGCCAAAGTGGGCGTGCGGGTTGGCCGATGGCGGCGAGATGGTCAGTTTCAGGCGATATTTGCCTGGGCCATCCAGTTTGATGTTGTCGCCATAGTGCGGCCCGTCATTGGCGACCATCGGCATGAAATCGCCCTTGACGGTCTTGCCGCCATCGAGCCTGGTCAGCTCATATTTCACGCCGAGGTAAGGGATCCAGTCGCCTTCGGCGAAACCGTTGGCATTGTTTCTGGCGGCCTTGATGTCGGCCTCCATGTGCACGTCGGAATCCTTCGCGTCGCGCATCATCCCCGGCGGCTCCATCTCGATGGGCTGCAGGTAGACGGCCGCGATCTCCATGCCCGCGTGCTGTTGCGGCGTTCCGATCGGCGTTTCCCGGGCGACGGCGGCGCTGGCGACGACGGCAAATGCGGATGCAAGAACGATGGAGCGCATGGGAGCCTCAGAAAAGATCTGGGAACGGCGCCGCCTCTCGCGTCCGTTCCGGAATAACCCTGGACATGACGCACGGTATTTCTGGCGTATTCCAGGTCAATATTTGTCGATGTTCACGATGCCGGCGTCGTGATGGGCCGGATCGCTGCCATTTCTCGGCTTTTCACGCTGAAATGGTCGTTTCCCGGCGCCAACAGGGCGTACGTCTGGCCCGAACCTGCGTTGCATGGCAGTGACCGTGGCGCCGTGTCAATAAAATGTTGGGCTCCGGGCCGGGATGTGGGACTGATTATAATTATTCCAAAGTAATATTTCCCGATTCCGGGCAATCCACGCCTCTCGCGGTTCCTTGATTTGACCTTACGGCGCCCCTGGCATTCGCTGGCTGCCTGGCGATGTGTCTGGAGAGGCGTTGTGATGGGCAGGGGTTGGACAACAGGGCTGGCGGCGGCTCTGGTTGTGGGCGGGATGTCGGCGGCGGGCGCGGCCGATGGCGATTTCGCCCTGGAGTACAGGGTGGAGCGGGCTGAAGCCTCCAGGCTCAGCCTTGACCAGTGCGCGCGGGTGGTTGAACAGGCGGCGAGCCAGGCTGGTTACCGCGTCAGCATTGACCGCTACCCGGGCCAGCTGGCGGTGATCGCCGGCGGTCCGCAGCAGGGCGGCTGGTCCTATACGGTCTATTGCATCGCTGTTGACCAGAAGGTCGCCCATGTCACCCAGGGCGTCAGCTACCGGCCTGGCGGCGGGGCCGCCGGTTTCGTCGACCAGGTGCACGCCGCGCTGCTGAAGGCGGCCCGGTCATGACTGTTTCCGGCGGCGCATGCGGTGCGTGCGCTGCTCCCCCGAAAAGTGGGCTCCCCTTTTGATGGAAATGCTCTAGCTTTTCTGCCTGACGCGTCAAAAGGCGCGCTGGCATAATATTCCGGGAGAGAAACGCTCATGGTTGATCCGCAGACGGCCGGACTGTTGCAGCTCATCGCCAACAGCGGCATGCCCGGCGTGCACGAGCTTTCGCCTGTTGAAGCGCGCAAATGGTATCTGGAGCGCCGCTTCTTTTCGCAGCCGGAGCCGCCTGAGGTCGCCGAGGCGCGCGATCTCGACGCGGAAGGGCCGGCCGGGCCCGTTCCGCTGCGGCTGTATCGCCCGCTGGGCAGCCAGCCGGGGACTGTCCTGCCGGCGCTGATCTATGTGCACGGCGGCGGCTTCGTCATCGGCAACCGCGACACCCACGACGTGCTGTGCCGGCAACTGGCCAACGCCTCCGGTTGCGCGGTTGTTTCCGTGGATTACCGGCTGGCGCCCGAGGCGCCATTCCCCGCCGCCGTTGAGGACAGCATGGCGGCGACGCGCTGGATTCACGCCAACGCCGCGTCGCTGGGGGTCGACCCCGACCGGCTGGCGATTGGCGGCGACAGCGCCGGCGGCAATCTCGCCGCCGTCGTTTCGATCCTGGCCCGCGATGCGGGCGGTCCGCCGCTGCGCTGCCAGCTGCTGATCTATCCTGGCGTTGACCTCGAAAGTGACCGCCCGTCGCACGCCGCCAACGGCCAGGGCTACATGCTGACCCGCGACAGCATCGACTATTTCCATAACCATTATATTCAGGAGCGCGCCCATCACGCCGACTGGCGCGCCTCGCCCATGCTGTGCGAGGACCTGGCCAATTTGCCGCCGGCGCTGGTGCTGACGGCCGGTTTCGACCCGCTGCGCGACGATGGCCTCGCCTACGCCCAGCGCCTGAGCGAAGCCGGCAACCGGGTTTCCTACATCTGCTTCGACCGGCAGATCCACGGCTTCATCACCATGGGCAAGGTCATCGACGAGGCCAATACGGCGGTGCACATCTGCGCCGACGCGGTGCGCCGGGCGCTGGCCTGACTGTCCGGCGGCGCGCCTGCATGGCCGCGCCGCCAACGGGTCGTGGCGGCCGCATCGCCGGGCCTGCCGGCAGCGGAGCCGGATTGCAGACCCGGATGTCAGGTTTGGGACGGCGGCCGGCCAGGCGCCTGTCTGGTGGGCGCGCATCGTCGGGTCAGCACGGCCGCGATGGACAGGCATAACAGGGAAATCAGACCCGCGACTACCTGTGCGTGACCGCTCATGCCGTTTCTCCACGATGGATGCCGCCATGACCTTGCGGCAGGGCGCGGCCGCTGGCGAGGCCATGAATATGGCGGGCAAGGGGGGGCGGGCAGGGGTGGAGGCACGGGAGCGGGTCGCCGCAGGGGACGGCTCCGGCCTTGCGGTCACGCCGGCGGGCTGTCGCTCGCGCCGGCTGATGTCACTGGCGACGCTGGCGCAGGGCGCTGGCGCGGCGCGCGCGCGCTGGCCGGGGCGGTTTCCGGCCCCAGCCCGCCCAGCAGGGCCCTGGCCGCCAGGTCGCCGCCGCCGTCGCCGGTGACCAGCACGGTGCGGCCGCCGTGGGAAGCCGCGTCCCGCAGGGCTTCCAGACGGTTGATCTCCATCATGAAGGCCATGGCGTCGGCGTCGGTCAGGGTGGTGTCAGCGCGGAAGGCGGCGAGCGCCCGGGCATTGCCTTCGGCGATGATGCTGCGGCTTTCGGCGATGCCGCGCGCGGTAATGGCCATGGCCGCAGCCGAGGCCTCGGCGCTCTTCGTGCGCTTGATCTTCTCGGCTTCGCCGTCGTTCTGGGCGGCTTCCAGCCGTCGCTGCGACGCCAGCACCTCATTGAACGCCGCGATCATTTCCGTGGTGGGGCGGGGATCGTCGATCAGCACCGCCCTGATTTCATAGCCATAGGCGTTCATGGCCTCATCCAGGGATTCGCGCACGGTCTGGGTGAATTCGTCCCGGTCCGTGTACAGCTGATCAAAGGTTTTCGTCGCGGCGACGGCGCGCGCTTCCGTCGCCACATAGGATTCAATCTGTCCCTCCGGGTTGTGCAACTCATAAAATGCGGCTTTGACCGCCGAAGGGATCACCCGGTATTGCAGGCTGACCGGCATGGTGACGAAGGCGTTGTCCCGCGACTTGACGCCGAGCTGGAGCGCGATCTGCCGGGTTTGGAGCGAAAATGGCTGGCGCGCTTTCTGGAACGGCCAGGGCAGCTTGAGGGACAGGCCGGCGGCGCGGTAGCCGCTGTAGCGCCCGAAGGTCTCGATAACGCGCACATGCTGCTGGGGGGTGGCGACGAAAAATGTCCGCAACCAGCGCGCCGCCACCAGCAGGCCGAGGAGAAAGGCGAATTGCCACGCCAGGGTGGACAGGGCTGGCAAGCCGGACATGCGTCTCCTTCCGTTTTTGCTTCGCTTTTGATTTCATGCAATGGCGTGTCCGGGTTTCCGAACCTGCCCTAACGTATTCCGGGCATTTTTACCGGATATGTCAATCTGGCGTGTCGATGGGCGAAACAGTTCCAATATACGCCACATCATGTAACCATGGGGCTGGCTATAGCGTCGCCGCGGCATGAACATAATACTGACGCATGTGCTGGCGTGGGGATGGAAGTCAGGCTGGCCCGGCATTTTTTCCCGGTTGGTCAATCTGTTCCGCTGCATCTGTCACAAGATCACGGTGGCAGACGGCCCGCATGCGGGGTGGGCGGCTGACGCTGGCCAGGCGCACAGATGGGGGAAGTGGCGTGATATCCGTTCTCGCGCGTTGCCTCGCGGGGCTGACCACGCTGGCGGTCGCATTGCTGGGTTCGCCGGCCGCCCGCGCCTTTGCGCTTCCCCCCGCCGCCACGCCAGCGCGCGCCAGCGGCTTGTGGCTGATCGATGAGAACATGGCGCCCTCCGCGCGTGGCCCGGCGGTCAGGACGCGCAAAGTCTGGCGCGTTTGCCTCGACCACAAGGCGGACCGGGCGCTGCACGAGCTGGATGCCTGGGAGGACCGGGCCCGGGCCGCTGCTGACGGTTTGCGCTGTGATGATCCGGTTTATGCGCTGACGGACAGGAGCCTGACGTCAACCATGCGATGCGGGGGCGCGTCGCTGGCCAGCCGCGCGGACATCACCGCGACCCTGACGCGCACGACGCATTTCGCCAGCAACCAGGAAGTCCGCTCGGAAACCGTGATGGACGGGGGCGGCCATGGGCGCGGCCGCATGGTTTCCACGATGCGCCGCACGGGTCCATGCCCCGACAGCATGAAACCAGGCGCGCGGCTGTTGCTGCACTGGACGGTGAACGGCCAGGAAACCCTGAAAGGGCGGATGCGCGGGAATATCTTTCAGCAGCTTGACGAATACGGGCGCGTCACGGCGCGTTAAGGGCGCAGCCTGCCGGGGCGGCGTTGCACGATCCGGCCCTGGCCGGCCGGATCGTTTTCTGGCGCCCAAATGGCGCCGGGATCAGAACCCGTGCATCTGGCCCCATTCGGCGAACGGCGCGCGCGGCGCGTGCAGCGTGTTGATGGGGGCGTTTTCATCGCGATAACCCAGCGCCACGCCGCAGAACAGCATCTGGTCTTCCGGGGCATTGACGAAGCGTTCGATGGTGCTGGCGAAACGCGCCCAGTATTCCTGCGGGCAGGTGTCGAGGCCACGCTCGGTCGCCAGCAGCATCAGCGTCTGCAGGTACATGCCGAGGTCGGACCACTGCGGCGGGCCCATCTTGCGGTCGATGAAGACAAACACGCCGACGGGCGCGCCGAACAGCTGGCCGTTGCGCGCCAGCTGGCGCAGGCGACCCGGCTTGTCCTCGCGCGGAATGCCGATGCTGGCGTAGAGGGCCTCGCCGATCTGGAAACGGCGCGTGCGGTAGGGCTCCCAGAGATTGTGCGGGTAGACGTCGTAGGCGGGCTCCGGGTCAGCGCCGTTTTCATTGGCAAGGGCGATGAGCTCCGCCAGCGGCGCGCCGGTGAGCGCGTGCACGCGCCATGGCTGCACATTGCCGCCGCTGGGCGCGCGGGCGGAAAGCTCCAGCAGTTCGCGGACGACGTCGGCGGGCACCGGGTCGGGACGGAAAGCCCGGACGGACATGCGGCGCCTGACCGCTTCAGATACATGCATGATGTCGATCCTGTATGACCGGTTGACTGATGGCGGGACCATATACGCGCCTCCTGGACGGCGCTTCCCATGCGGTGGGGATTTCATATATCGGTTTTTCCGATGAATGAGCCGAACCTGCAAAATGTGGCGACGTTCCTCCGGGTCATTGAAGCCGGCGGTTTCGCCGCGGCGGCGCGGGAGTTGGGGGTGACCCAGTCCACAGTGAGCCGGCGCGTCGCCGAACTCGAGCGCAAGCTGGGCCGCCGGCTGCTGGAGCGCACGACGCGGCGGGTGCTGCTGACCGAAGCCGGGGAGCGCTACGCCGACGCCGTGCGCCTGCTGGTCGCCGGCCTTGCCGACGCCGAGGCGGATTTCAACGATGACGGCGCCCGTCTGCACGGGCCGCTGCGCATCACCATGCCGTCCGGTTTCGGCCGGCTGCGGGTGCTGCCGGCGCTCGCGGCTTTCGCGGCCCGCTACCCGCTGGTGCGCCTCGACGTCGACCTGTCCGACCGCTACGTCGATCTGCTTTCCGAGGGATATGACCTGGCCGTGCGCCTCGCCGAACCGGAAACCTCCGGTCTCGACGTGCAGTTTCTGAAGAAAATCTCGGTGCATATCTGCGCCGCGCCGGCATGGCTGCGGGCAAATCCGGTGCGTTCGTACGCGGACCTGGAAAACGGCCGCTGCCTGGTGCAAAAAACCTATGCGCCGAAAAATGTCTGGCGCATGCAGGCGGGCGGCGTCATGCGCCAGATCACCATCCGGCCACTGATGACCCTGAGCGACACCGAAGCGGTGCGCGTCATGGCGCTGGCCGGCCTCGGCGTGGCGCGGCTGCCGGATTACCAGGTGGACGACGACCTGCGTAACGGGCGACTGCAGCTGGTGTCGTCGGATCTGGTGTCCCCCGACGCCTCGGCATGGCTGGTCTGGCCGCGCCACAAGGGGGCCTTGCCCCGGGTCCAGGCGTTGCGCGAACATCTGGCGGCGGAACTGGGAGAGGGGGCGGCTTCCCCTGACAGGCGGACAACAGGCCATGGCGCGGCGTCAGGCTGCGGCGCCCAGCCAGGCAGCGCTTTTCGTGATCTCCCCGTCAGGAACCGCGATCGTGGTGACCAGGGCGACGTCTGAACCTGTGATCGCCACGTACGGCCACGCGCCGCCTGCCGACGCCGCGGCCGGCAGCAGCGGTTCGTGTGCAATTGTGATAAACCATAATATATTAATGTATGAACATATAATATTCACAAGAATATATGATGTATTTTTCTGTATGATCCGGGGCGTCGCTGTTGTGATCTGGAGAGGTGGGTTTCAACCGGGCGTTGTTAACGTCGCAAGCAGGGTTGCAGAATTAATTCCCAAGTTTTAGCTTGGCGGCCTTGCAGATCCTGTGCGGCCAGTGCGGCTGTCCGGGAGGGCGTCCGACGTTTTCGCCTGACATGGGAGACGTAAGCATGTGTATCGCCTGTAATCCCGGGCAACTGGCCATCATTCGCAATGCGGCTTCGCGGCGCGATTTTCTCAAGTATATGAGTGTCGCGGCGACATCGGCCTTCGTGGCGTCCGCCGCAGGCCCGGCCATGGCGAAGCCCGGTCATGACAAGGCGGGACCTCCCGACGTCATTTTTTATGGCGGGCCGATCCTGACAATGAACGCCCGGGCGCCGCAGGCGGAGGCGGTGGCTGTTCGTGGCGGCCGCATCGTCGCCGTGGGAAGCGCGGACATCAAGGGGCTGGCGGGACCAAAGACCCGCATGGTGGACCTGAAGGGCCGGACCATGTCGCCCGGCTTCGTGGAGCCCCACGCCCATTTCGTGTTCGTGGCCTTTGACGGCTGGACCAATGTCAGCCCGATCACGACCCCGGATTTTGACGCCGTGATTGCGAAAATACGGGAGGGCGTCAGCAGGGTCAGGCCAGGCGAATGGGTTCAGGTCCAGCAGTTCGATCCGAGCATTACCCGTGGAGCCCGGCCGCTAACCCTGGCGGTGCTGGACGCGCTGGCGCCGCACAACCCCCTGTTCATTCAGGAAAGCAATGGCCACATTGCTTACGTTAACAGCGCCGCCCTGAAACTTGCCGGCGTCACGCGCGACACGGCCAATCCTCCGGGAGCCCGGTTCATCAGGGACGCCAATGGCGATCTGACCGGCAAACTGGAGGAGATGGCGGCGCAGGCGATCTTCATCCACAAGATGCCACAGCCCTCGGCTGTGGAGTTCCAGCGGCGTGTTCGCCGCCTGTTCGATCTCAGCGCGTCGGTTGGCTGCACGACCTTCCATGATTGCGGCATCGGGCTTCTCGCTGGCCCGAAGGATCTGGCGTTGCTGGAAGCGGTCGTGGCTGGCGATGCGCCGGTGCGCTACCAGGGCATGCTGATCTCCACCCTTTTTGACCAATGGGAAAAAATGGGTCTGAAGCCGGGACATGGCAATGACCGCTTCCGCCTCACCGGCATGAAGGCCTGGGCTGACGGCTCCAACCAGGCCGAGACCGGTTATCAGCGCGAGAACTATCTCAATTCCGACAAGCGGGGTTCGCTCAACTTTTCAGTGGAGCAGATGACGGAAACAATCCGGCGCGCCCATAACGGCGGTTGGCAGGTCGGCGTTCACGCCAACGGCGACGCGGCCATCGACGCCACCATTGACGCTTATGCGGCGGCGTTGGGGGGCAAACCTGCCGGCGACCTGCGCCATCGCATCGAGCATTGCAGCATGCTGCACCCGGAACAGATGACACGAATGAAGGAACTGGGCCTTTCGCCGTCGTTCCTGATTGGTCACGTTCACTGGTGGGGCAAGGCTTTCCAGGAGCGGATTTTTGGTCCTGAACGCGCGCGTTTCTATGACCCTTGCGCCTCGGCGCTGGCGGCTGGCCTGCGGATTTCGCTGCATTCGGACTGGAACGTGACGCCCATCGAGCCGCTGCGCTACATGGAGAACGCCGTAACGCGAATCATGAATGAAGGCGGCGGCGTCTTTTTCCCGGATGAGCGGATTCCGGTTGAGGCTGCCCTGCGCGCCGTCACCATCGACGCGGCCTGGCAGTGCCATATGGATGACAGGGCAGGCAGCATCGAGCCCGGCAAGTTTGCCGATCTGACCATTCTTGAAGACAATCCCATGACCACCAAGGCCCCGTTGAGCAAGATAAAAGTCAGTGAAACCTGGATGGATGGGAAGCAGCGTCACCCCAGTTCGGCCTCTTCAAAGTAATTTCAGCACGACCTGTCAGGCCCCCTGATTTGACGCAGGTTCTGCATGGAAGGTGGATTTTTCTTCGGAAAATCCACCAGGGCCCGCACGGGGATACCGGGCGGGTCGATTCGGGGGCGAGCCCCTCGCGGCGACGGGGTAGCCCCGCCAGCATCAACCGGCGCCGGCCTTGAAGGTCGCGCGGCGCCTTTGGTGACCTGACAAAAAATGCTGCGCCAGAACCTGGCCACCAATATCTGGAGCCCGGGTGACCTCAGGCTGTCTGTTGTCTGGCGCGAGCAGCATCTGGCGGCGGTCGAACCCGGCGAATTCGTGTTCATATTGATGATCCCGCCGACAACAAAATTGTATATCTCCCAGTGAATAAATGGAAAAATTACCAGGATGCGCGCGTATATCTAAATATTCCTGATGTATGTGATGTTAAGTTTCTGTCTGAGTTTGCGGGCTGATAATCTATAAAGGAAATTCTTCTCTTACGGGAAAGGCTGGGTGGCGAGGGGCTGCATCTCGGCCGGCATCCAGGCGGGGCGCCGGCTCCTTTCACGCGGGGCGCGCCACAGCTTCGCCGCAAAAATTATTGACCCAGCGGACGCCTGCCGTCCCTGGTTGCGGTGCGGCCCCTGACGGGGCGCCGCTGTAGCCAGCAATTGAGGGGACGTGATTGCTGGAGAATCTTACGATGCGCGTTTTGGTTATCACTCTTGTCGCCGCTGCTTCTCTTGCCCTTGGCGGCTGCGGAAGCAGAACTGGCCAGCGGGTAGGCGGCGCGGCCGCTGGCGCCGGCGCCGGCGCTCTCGTGGCCGGACCTGTGGGCGCTGTCGTGGGCGGCGCTGCGGGCGCTGTTTCCGGCCCGTCCGTGGCCCGTGCGTTTCGCTAGGATGTGTTGACAAGGGAGATCCCCCAAATCGCTTCACAACGGGCTCAAGGTTTCCTCCTGGAAAGGGAGCTGTGTTGGCTCGGGGCGACCTGACGGGATGGCCTGGCTGGGCGACCTGCGGGATGAGCCGGGCTGATTGGGCCGCTGTTGCCCGCTGGCATGTTCGGGCCGCTTCGCTTCGTTCACCGGGCGCTGTCCCGGGGGCGAATCCATTGGTGCTGCAACGCCAGACCGTCAAAATGCAGCGCCGGGGGGTATGGAGCGCGCGCCTTCCCGGCGTTGTCGCCCGTTCTGCCCGGCGTAATTATCTCCTGGCATATGTTCCTCCTGCCGAGAACGCCGGCTCCCTGCGTTGCAGCGTCATCCGGCCGCCGTCGTTAGCCTTCCGCCCAAATGACGCCGTGCTTATCAACACCCTGAGGTCAACAACGGGCGGCGGCGCACACAGCGATTGCGGAAGGGCCAAGCCTCGGATAATGTCCGCTCCGTTAGCGCCCGTAGCTCAGCTGGATAGAGCGTTGCCCTCCGAAGGCAAAGGTCACACGTTCGAATCGTGTCGGGCGCGCCAACCTTTCCAATGGCTTAGGTTGTATCTGCAACGGGGCTTCTTGCCCCGTGTCCGCACAATGTCCGCGTAACGGTCCTTTTGAGCAGTTTTCCCAAAAGGAAACCGCCGCTCAGGCTGGACCCCTGAACGGCGGCAAAAGCGGGCAGCAAGGCAAAGCCACCGGGAAAAATCTCTATCATTTTCAGTCGCCTGCGGCAACGCCCCTCGCAATTCGGGGAGGCGTTCAATGAGCGCCTTCAGAGCGAGTTCGCCGGGCGCCGATCTGCGCGACTATCTCCACCGCATGCCGCCGGCCCGCAACCCGGAGCTTGCCGCCGCCTATGAGTGCGGGCAGGCCGAGACGAAGGCGGCGCGCAGTCGCGGCCCGCTGTCCGTTGGAGAGCATCTTGCCCGGCAGGTCCGCCGGTTTAAGCCACGCCGCCGGCCTGTCTCACCGGATCGCCTTGCGTCACGGAAGCGCCGTATTGCAGCGGTGCTGTGCGGCTCGGTGCCGGCCGTGGTCGGCTCTAGCTACACGCCAGCCCAGATCGCTGCCCTTGCGGTCATTGCTGGGGAGGTAAAGCGGCACGGGGTCTGTGACCTTGCGGTTGACGCCATCGCCGCGCTTGCGGGTTGTGGTCGCACGTCTGTTCAGGATGCAGTGCGTGAGGCCGTGAAGCTGGGCCACCTGTCCGTTACCCCGCGTCCTCGTCCTGGCCAGAAGAACCTGACGAACCTCATTCAGGTGATCGATAAGGGCTGGCTTGCATGGATCAGGCGCGGCCCCAAGCGCGCCGCCCTGACAGGGTTCAAAGCGCCGAACCCCACGAATACCCCAGAGATTACTGGATCAGAGAAAGCGCGCTTCAGCAGCGCTGCCGAGGCTCTGCGATGGGTGAATGAGCACAGGCATGCGCCACCTGATCCGGGTTGGCGGCCTCTATCAGCGACAAGAGAGCGATGAGCATGGCGAAGTGGCCATACAACACCAGCAAATGGCAGCGGCTCAGGGCGGCGAAGCTGGCCCATGCCCCGCTCTGCTACGCCTGCGACCTGCGCGGCCAGATTGTGCCGGCGGTGGCGGTCGACCATGTGCGACCGATCAATGATGGCGGCGAGGCGTTCCCGCATCTCGACGGGCTGATGGCGCTGTGTGAGCGCTGCCATAACGAGAAGACCAGCGGGATTGACCGTCGTGACCGCGCGATCACGGGCCGAAGGTTCAAAGGCTTCGACGCGCACGGGAATCCGATCGACCCGGGCGACGACTGGCATGGGGGTGGGGGTCTTCGAAGGACGGGAAAGGCCAAACGCCCGGACCGTCTCCGGAGGTCAGGTTATACTTAGTTTCACATGATTTTTCAGTCTCTTAACCAGAATCAGCGGGTGACGACATGGCGTTGCGAGGCCCCGGAGCCAAGGCCCTTTCGAAGCGCGGCAAGGTGGCGACACGCGAAGTTTTGCCGTGGGATATGCCCGGCCTGACCCGGCCGGAACGCGTCATCGCCTTCTGCGAGGATCTGCCAATCACTGCCGGCAAACTCGCCGGCACGAACATGCAGTTGCGCGAGTGGCAGCGCGCCTTCATCCGCGCCGTCTATGCGGAAGACGCGGACGGTCGCCGGCCGGTGCGCACGGCGGTGCTGTCGATGGGCCGGAAGAACGGCAAGACCCAGCTGGCGGCGGCGCTGGCCCTGTGCCACCTGCTGGGGCCGGAAGCGGAGCCGCGCGGCGAGGTCTATTCCTGCGCGCTGACGCGCGATCAGGCCGCCAAGCTGTTCGAGGAAATGACGGCGATTCTGAGAGGCCATGCCGAACTGGATGATCGCTGCAACGTGGTGAAATTCACCAAGCAGATCGAAGTTCTGTCCGGCGACGGCGGGGGCTCGATCTACGCGGCCTTGTCGGCGGACGCCGGCAGCAAGCTGGGCCTGTCGCCTTCCTTCGTCGTCTATGACGAACTGGGCAGCGCGCCCAACCGCCACCTGTACGACGCCATGGATACGGCGACCGGCGCCCGCGACAATCCGCTGATGATGGTGATTTCAACGCAGGCTGCAGCCGATCACGCCGTCATGTCGGAACTGATCGACTATGGCCAGCGCGTGCTCGATGGCGACGTGGATGACCCGTCATTCCATCTGGCGCTGTACGCTGCGCCGGAGGATGCGGACCCGTGGGCTCCGGAGACGTGGGCGCTGGCAAACCCGGCCATTGGTGACTTCCGCTCGCTGGAGGACGTGCAGCGGCAGGCGGCGCAGGCGCGGCTGGTTCCATCGAAAGAAGCGGCGTTCCGCAATCTGATCCTGAACCAGCGCGTGTCCGCCGTCTCCCGCTTCATTCACAAGGCCGAATGGGACGCCAATAATGCGCCAGTGTGCCTTGAAAGCCTGCGGGGCCGCGAGTGCTATGGCGGGCTCGATCTCGGCTGGACGCGGGACATGACCGCGCTGGTTTTTGTGTTCCCGGACGCCGGCGGCATGTTCGATGTGCTGCCCATGTTCTTCATGCCGGGCGACAACATCGCGGAGCGCTCAAACGAGGACCGGGTTCCGTATGATCTCTGGGCCAAGCAGGGATTTATCCAGCTTACCCCTGGCGTCACGCTCAACCCGGCGTATGTCGCGGACGCCATTGGCATCGCCATGACGCGGTACGATCTGAAGTCCCTGGCATTCGACCGCTGGAAGATTGATGACCTTCGTCGGGACGCCGGCCTTATGGGCCTGTCCATGCCGCTGACGCCGTTCGGGCAGGGCTTCAAGGATTTCTCGCCGGCCGTCGATGTGCTGGAGCGTTGCGTTGCTGAGAAGCTGCTTCGCCACGGCGGCAATCCGGTGCTGAAGATGTGCGCGGCGAATGCCGTGGTGACGCGCGATCCGGCCGGAGGCCGAAAGCTGGACAAATCGAAGGCGGCCGGGCGCATTGACGGGCTGGTGGCCTTGGCGATGGCTCTGGCCGTGTCCAAGCGGCATGAGCCGGAGCCGCAGCTTGCTTGTCTGATGGAGGATTACTGGGATTGACGCCCCCAAATTTGATGAAGCCCGGAGCGCGCCTGAGAATGCGAAAAATGGATAGGTGACATCGTGTCACCTATTGGATTTTGCGCTTCAATAAAATCAATGACTTACAAGGGGGTGCATGTCGTAAATGTCACCTATCAACGCATCAGGGAGTTGCAGGTTTAATAATGCCTCGTCCCAGAGGCAATGCGTTCGATTTCTGGCTGTCCCCATCAGTCTGCAAGATTTGTGGTCGTTTCCGTTCCGCCTCCTTGCTGGCAGCCAGAGCTATTACCGCCTTAACTCGTTCTTCTCTCATATGTCTCGCCACATACCATTCTGAGAATAGCATTTCGATCAATCCAATAAGCATCTGCGCTTCATTTGGTTCGACATCAACAATGAGATTGATGTCTTTTTCCATATGTGCGCCAATATTACCAATCTGACGAATTGCATCTATTGCGCCGACTAAATCTGGCGTAACGCCAGCTGGCGCGGATTGCGTATCCGTCATTTGGCGCAGCTGATTGATTGCTTCTGCCAAGTTATTCTTCTGGATGCCGCAGAAGTCACGGATCATCCCTTGGATACAGCGTCGTGCGAGAGTCGCGGAAGCTTTTGGGCTCAAGTTTTTTATGGCGCACGCTTCTTGGTAATCAGAAATAAGAGGTGCTGGAATGTAGGATGGTTGCGGTTTTGTTGTAGATGATGGTAATAAATTCCATGTAAATAGCAGGTCATTTTCCGTATGCCCGCGTGCACCTATAGTTGACTTAAGGAATTTTACGTTAAGAGTTACCTGGCCACAAGCTTCCGATGCGCACCGAATTGCGTGTGCTTTCAAAGCTCTGCCCTCGAATGCATCAAATCCTAGGCCGAGGCCAATGCTTCCCCGCGCGGAATTCGAGGTGGTAACTACTTGTGCTTTTCCACAAAATGGACATTCCCAATCATATAACGCCATGCTCTCCCCCCGATGCTTTTCGTAGGCGCACGCCAGCGCCGCCCCCGTTCTCAGGAATAAATTCTACACCGGCGCTTTCTAGTGTTGTCGTCAACATAAAGAGCGTTTCGGACGAGACGGACATGCGCTCAGCTCGATCGATTGTAGGGCGCGATAGGCCACTCGCTGCGGCTAGCTGCGATTGCGACCAGCCAATAAGCGCGCGCGCGGCTCTGATCTGAGCGCCAACAATGCAAGACACTTTTTTCCTCTTGAGGCATTTTGCATCAATCGATAAGATGCAAAATGTAACACGGGCCGAAGGGGAGCGCCAACTCCCACATCGGCCCTAACCAAAACCGATCCTCAGGAGATCGATCATGGCTGTTTCCAGCAATAGCACCGCTTTGCCTTCTGGCAAGGCGAGAACCCGCCGCGCCGCCCTGGCCATCTTCGGCGGAACCGCGCTTGGCGTTGCCGCCACCGGCGCACTGGCCGCGCAGCAACTCGCCTCACGACCAGAGCGGCACCCTGACGCTGAGCTTCTGCGGCTTGGCGGAGCCTTCGAGCGCCAAATGTCCGTCGTGAAGGCGGCGGGTGCCCACGCCGACTACATGGAACGCGCGTTCTTCGCCCCGTTGCTTGCCGATCGACTGGCCGGCGTGTCGCCGGACGCGGATCTGGACGTCAGATATGAATGCGCCCGCGAGTCCGGATGGGACCCGGCGCTTGAGGTTTTTTGGGACGAGGAATTGGCCGCATGCGATCTGGCCGACGCCATTCATGTTGCGCCAGTGCACACGGCCGAGGGCTTGGCCGTCAAATGGCAGGCGCTGCATTACATGATGGACGACGTGTTTCGTCTGCTTCTGGATGACAAAGATGGAACGCCGAGCCTCGAGCGCAAACGGTTCGAGGAATTCGGGCAGCAGCTTCTGGGCCTTAGCGGGCACGCTACCCGACCTAATGCGCAAGCCTATTGTGAATCACAATAAGGTCGGTTATCCTATGGTCAATATCTATAGGAGTGCTCCATATGCGATATATGCTCACTACGGTCGCGGCCACACGTGTCGCGGGTCTCGATCGCCAGCGGCTGAACGAATACATCTCCATGGGGGACTATCCGTGCGCCCCTGCCACCACGCCCGGCAAGGCTCGCCTGTTCGATCCTGACGATGTGTTGGGCCTCATCGTCTTCAAGCGGCTGATGGAAGAGGGCTATTCGCCATCCGCCGCCGGCAAGATCGCCTGCAAGGTCGCCGAAGGTTCCCGACAGTATCCGGATGCAAGCCGCGTGTACGTGCGTCGGGGAGTCCTCGGCTCGATCCGAGTTTATTCGGATGACGTGCAAGACCCGATGGCTCTGCATGCTGATGGCCTGACGACGGAAAAGGTTACGATGTTCAACCTCGAACACTACCGCCAGTTCGTCGCGGAGGGGACACAAGAGCAGATGGCGATCGTTGGTCCGCAAGACCCTGAATGAGCCTGTCTCCCCCGGTTTCCTCTCTATTCTGTACGGTAGGCTAAGATGATCCGCATCAACGAACTGAAAGAACAGCGCGCCGGCAAGATTGCCGAAATGGAAGCGCTTCACGCCAAGGCCAACCTTGAGGGCAACGAAGAACTGCGCTTCACCGCTCTGGAAAAGGAAGTCCGGACGCTGAACGACAGCATCCACCGCGCCGAAACCATGTCCGAGTTCGAGCGCCTCGAAGCGCGTGGCGAGCCGGTCGGTGGCCCGGACATGGCGCGCGAGCTGCGCAATTACTCGCTCGCCAAGGCCGCCCGTGAAAGCATGCAGGGCAAGCTGACCGGCGTTGAAGCCGAAATGAGCGCCGAACTTTCCCGTGGCCGCGAGGTTCGCGGCGTCATGGTGCCGACTGCGGTGATTCTGGGCGGCGTCGAAACTCGCGCCCTGACCACGACGACGCCGGCCGGCGCGGCTGGCGGCAACCTCATTCGCACCGATCTGGCCGCCATGACGGATCGTCGGCGGCCGGCGCTGAAGGTCGAAAGCATGGGCGCGACGGTGTTGCGCGGTCTCACCGGCAATCTGGATCTCCCGCGGCTGGTCGAAAGCGGCTCCGCCAGCTGGATTGCCGAGCACACGGACTCGACGCGTTCTGACGCCAAGTTCGGCAAGAAATCCATGGAGCCGAAGACCGTTTCCGGCGAATACGAATTGAGCCGACGCATGATGCTGCAATCCAACGAAGCGATTGAGAGCATTCTGCGCGCCGATCTGGCGTTCATCCTTGCCCAGGGCCTCGACAGCGCGGCAATCAGGGGCGGTGCAGCCAACCAGCCGACCGGCATTCTGGCCGATGCGGGAGTACAGCAGCTCGCTGGCGCTGTGATCGGATCCGATCTGACGGCGGACATGATTGCCGCCCTCGAAATGGATGACGTGACCGGCACGCACGCCTTCCTGACCAACCCGACGGTGATCGCCCGTGCGCGGAAGCTGAAGGATACAACCGGCCTCCCGATCCCGGTTGCGACCACGTTCCATGGCGAGGTCGTTGAAACCTCGACACAGGTTGCGGCCTCGACGCCTGCAGGAACTGGCGAGAACCCGACCCCGGCCAAATATCCGCTGATCTATGGCGAGTGGGCCTCGCTTTACATCGGCTATTGGTCGGGCGTCGACATTCTGGTGAACCCCTATCACGCTGGCGTTGCCAGCAAGGGCGGAGCCCTGCTGCACGCCTTCCTCGATACGGATGTTGTCGTGCGCCATCCCGAAGCTTTCCGCTGGGCAGAGGTGAACTAATGATCACGCTCGCCGCCGCGAAAGAACATCTCGCTATTGATCATGACGAACATGATGCTCGGATCACGGCGCTTATCGAGACGGCGAGCGATCATCTTTGCAGTATTGGCGTGAATATCGACCGAGATCCTCTGCCCGCTGCCATTCGACATGCTGCCCTGCTTTTGGTGGGGCACTTTTACATGAACGCTGAAGCGGTGGTTACGCGCCAATCGTTCGCCTTGCCTCTCGGCGTCGATAGGCTGATCGCCCCATATCGCGAGGTGTCTCTGTGAGCATTGAACGCAGATCAGTCTCTCTCGAAATTCATGCCAAGGGCCGGAAGCTTGAAGGCTACGCCGCCACCTTTGGCGTTGCCGCCAACATTGGCGGCGAGTTCACTGAAACTATCGCGCCCGGCGCGTTCGCGGCGTCGCTTGTTGGTGGACGCGATATTCTGGCGCTGGTTGACCACGATCCGGCGCGCGTGCTGGCCCGGACCCGCTCCGGCACCCTTCGCCTGTCTGAAGATTCGACCGGCCTCGCTTTCTCTCTCGATGTTCCCGACACATCATCCGGGCGCGACGTCCTGGCGCTGGCTGAGCGGGCCGACCTGGGTGGCATGTCATTCGGCTTCACCGCGCTGGACGAACAGCGCGACGGCGCGCGCCGCGAGCTGCGCAGCGTTGCCCTGCATGAAATTTCTGTTGTGCTGGCATGGCCGGCGTATGGCGGCACGGTCGTTCAGGCGCGCTCAGGGCGGCCTGTCTCGCCATTCCATATCCGCGCTGCCCGCACCCTGCGCCTGCTGGAGTTGGCCCGATGAACCTGTTTCAACGCATCTTCCGCCGTGAACAGCGCTCAGCCGCCCATATTGGCTCCAGCGATCCGGCGTTTGCCGAGTTTATGGGCCATGGCCGGCTCAGCGGTCATGTCGATCCGGCCCGCGCCAGCGGCCTGGCCACCGCCGGGGCGTGCATTTCGATTATCAGCCAGTCGCTGGCGGCTGTTCCGCTCAACGTCTACCGGCGCACGGAAAACGGGGGGCGTGAGCGCGCGAGCGAGCATCCGCTGTATGGCGTACTCCATGATGCGCCCAACGGCGTGATGACCGCGTTTGAAGCTCGCGAGGCCCTGCTTGCCAGCTTGCTCATCGCCGGAAACGCCTATGCTGAAATCGAGTGGAATGCGCGCGGGCAGGTGACAGCGCTGCGCCCGCTCGATGCGGGAAGCGTTGCCGTCGAACGTCTTGAAAGCGGCCGGCTGCGCTATCGTGTCAGCGACCGCCGGGGCGGTGTGCGGATTCTCGTTCAGGAGGAAATGCTGCATCTGCGCTACCGGCTGGCCCGCGATGGCGTGATGGGCCTGTCTCCGATCCAGCTTGCCCGCGAAACCATCAGCCTTGCGCTGACACAACAGGACACTGCGGCCGGTCTGGCTCAGAAGGGCAATCGCCCATCTGGCGCGCTGGTCTTTCCTGAAAGGATGGGATCAGAAGCGCATCGGTCGACTTTGCAGACTCTGCGCCAGAAAATCGAAAGCAACACGTCCACGTCCAGCGTTCTTATCCTCGACGGCGGGGCTGAATGGAAGTCATTCTCCATGACGGCGAAGGATGCGGAGTTTCTGGAAAGCCGGAAGCTGACCAACCTGGATATTTGCCGCATCTGGGGCGTGCCGCCGACCGTGGCCGGCATTCTCGATCACGGCACCTATTCCAACGTTGAGGCAGAGAGCAGGGCGCTTGTTGTCCGCTGTCTGGCTCCGATGGCCCGGCGGATTGAGCAGGCCATGAACGTTGCGTTGTTGCCGGCCGGAAGCCGCAAGACGCTGTTTGTAGAGCATGACCTTGCTGGCCTGCTGCGCGGCGACATGAAGACCCGGTATGAAAGTTACCGGATCGGCCGCGATGGCGGCTGGCTCAGCCCGAATGAAATCCGCCGCTGGGAAAACCTGCCAGAGATCGATGGCGGCGACGAATTCCTGTCGCCGCTCAATATGGCTCCGCTTGGAGAGCGGAAAGAGAACGTGCGTGAAGGATAGTTCCGATGGGCGCAATCCCCATTCCCGCTTTTATGAAGCAAACCGGCCACACGCGCGGGCAAGTCAACAGAATGCTGGATACCGGACTTGAGCACGTCAAGATCGGCACAAGAATTCTCATTCTTGATGGTGCCCATGATCGCTGGCTTAAAGAAAATACGGTCAGAAGATGCCCCCAAGAAACCGTGGATACCGCATACATTGGGTTGAGAAACGCAGTTGCTGGTACATTGTCTGGACAGAGCGCGGACGCAGTCGCCAGCGAAGCACGCGCACTGCGGATCGCCAAGAGGCTGAAATAGCGCTTGCCGATTTCATCCGTAACAGGCAACCGCGCTCTGGTCCGGCCTCGCCTGACATGGTGCTGATCACTGACCTTCTCGCGGATTACTGCTTGGCGAGGGAAAGCAAGGTGGCTGCGCCAGGGCGAATTGCTGCTGCACTCATTCCGCTGATTGGCTACTGGAAAGGTCTGTACGCCGGGCGCGTGACCAGACAATCGTGCGAAGAATATGTGAAGTGGCGCAGCCGCTCCAACGGCACCGCGCGGCGTGAGTTAGGCGTCCTGCGCGCCGCAATCAATCATGCCCATATGGAAGGTCTTCTTTCCCGGTCTGTTCCTGTCCACCTTCCCGAGCGACCCGAGCCACGGCAGCGCTGGCTTACCAAGCGCGAGGCTGGCCGCCTTCTGAGGGAGGCGGGCCGATCTGCACACGCAAAGCATTATCTCCCGCTCTTTATCCGCATCGGCCTCCATACCGGTCAGCGGAAAGAGGCGATTCTGTCGCTGCGCTGGGATCAGGTCGATTTCAACGGCAAGTGGATTGACTGGAATCCTGTCGGGCGCCGGCGGACAAAAAAGCAACGCCCACGCTCACGAATCCCTTCGAAACTGATGCGGACACTTCGGATCGAGCGCGAGCGTTCGTGCTGCGATTACGTCATTCATAACGGCGGTGAGCGCATTCTGGACGTCAAGGGCAGCTTCGGCACCGCCTGCAAGCGCGCGGGTCTCACGGATGTGTCCCCGCATGTCCTGCGGCATACGCGGGCGACCTGGGGCATGCAAGGCGGTGCGAACCCTCATGGATTGGCCGGCTTTCTTGGGATGAGCCGGGAGACGCTTGAGAGCACTTACGGCCATCACCACCCCGACTATCAACGTCATGCTGCGGAGGCTTACTGACATGTCCGCATTTCGTCCGCGTATCAGCGCAAAAAGTGTCCGAAAGAGCGGCTTATGTATTGAGCTAATGATAGCCGGAATAAGGGTTTTGAGGACAAGTAATCATCCTCCTAAGGCAAAGGTCACACGTTCGAATCGTGTCGGGCGCGCCAACAAATTCAATCAGTTAACTCAGTTGAAGGCACCGCTCGTGCGGTTCAATTGAACGGGTTGCGGCCCGAATCTCAACTTTCACGTACAGGCGGACAACGCTCCATTTCGGCATTTAGAAGTTCAGCGCCCCTGCTGCCTTCCTGAGATAATCCGGCGAAAACCGCGCATAGTCCCGGAAGGTGATGGATGGGTCCGTGTGGCCCAGGCATTGTGTGACTTCCGGCATGCTAACCCCAGATTCAGCCATCCATACCGCCGCCGTGTGGCGCAAGTCGTGCGGGCTGACGTCATTGAGGCCGGCCCGCAATGCTGACGCCGTGAAGCCCTTTTTATAACCTTCAGTAGCGCGCCGTTTGTTTCAATCACGTAGTCAGTCGCCCCTTGTATGCGTCAGCAAGCGCCTCTCGCGCCCTGTCCGTCATTGGGACGATAGGGCGTCGGTTTCGGTCGCGGTCGGCTCCAGCTACACGCCAGCCCAGATCGCCGCGCTTGCGGGCTGTGGTCGCACGTCTGTGCAGGATGTGGTGCGTGAGGCCGTGAAGCTGGGGCACCTGTCTGTTACCCCGCGTCCCCGTCCTGGCCAGAAGAACCTGACGAACCTCATTCAGGTGATCGACAGGGGCTGGCTTGCATGGATCAGGCGCAGCCCCAGGCGCTCCGCCCTGACAGGGTTCAAAGCGCCGGACCCCACGAATACCCCAGAGACTACGGGAGCAGCGACACCGCGTTTCAGCAGCGGTGCTGAGGCTCTGCGATGGGTGAATGAGCGCAGGCATGCGCCACCTGATCCGGGTTGGCGGCCGCTATCAGCGACAAGGGAGCGATGAGCATGGCGAAGTGGCCATACAACACCTGCAAATGGCAGCGGCTCAGGGCGGCGAAGCTGGCCCATGTCCCGCTCTGCTAAGCCTGCGACCTGCGCGACCAGATTGTGCAGGCGATGGCGGTCGCGCACGCCTGAAATGCGTCCGCATCATAAAAACGAACGCATAATCACGACACAACAGGCCGGATTTGCATTAGACGCGCCGTCATGCGCCAAAACTTCAGGAATCGGGTCAAAAAAAGTATTGATGATATGATCACCTTCCCGGCCAGGCCCATGTAACGACGTGTTTTATGCGTTGACGGTTCGTTTGTGCGGTTTCGATACTACATTCCATCAATGCATGCAAAATGTCATTTTTTATGCAAACTAATGCCACTTTCCACGAAAATATATACAGATGCGGATCGCATGCAATCCGAGTGTATTGATTAACGTCAGTTGTCATTCGTGTCTATTGTCGATATTGCGCGCAAATTAATAACAAATATTACCAATTCGCATATGTGCAAATATTAATTGTATATGGAGCTTCCCATGTCCGCTTCCGGCTTGTCTTTTTCAGTCCAAACCAAATTCATGCAGGGCTACCGAAACAAGAGCGCCTTCACGAGCGGGCAGCATTTGTCGCTTATGAAAAACAGCAATGAGGAAACCGAGGCCTTTACAATCGGCAACAATGGCGCCGTTATCAATGTTTTTCCAAGCGCAGAAAGCGCAACGGGCTACGCATCTGTTGACACGGGGCTGACAGGAAATGTGATTGCGACCGGTCAGGACTCCGATGGAAACTATATTGTCTTCGCATCATCTGGAAACACTTTAAGTTTCGTTTACAAGAACAAGGAGGATAAGGTTGGCTCCTGGCATGATCGGGAGGCGGCGGATCTGTCAGCCTTGAAGCTTCAGCCTGGCGACATAATTACCGGGATTGCGGCAAAGCGGATCGACGGACAATTGTATGTAGCTCTCCGGGTGACGATAAAAGGTGCGGCGCCCGATAAGCCTTATTTTTATGCTTATGCCGGCGACTGGAAAACGACCTCCACAGGTTTTACGGGCGCCAGTTTCGGAAACAATGCGCCAGGCTTTCAGTGGATTGGGACCACCCGTGCAACAGCCGCGCTGATAGTCGTCTCGCCAGATCTAAGTCACATGGGTGACTCTGAATTTTACGAGCACACTATGGCGACCGGGGATGAAGGAGTAGCGGCATGGCCAAAAAGCAATGTCCAGCCATTTGTGCTTGGAGATGTGACCGCTGCCGCACGGTCCAGCGACCAGTTCGCTTATTTCTTCACGGTTTTGCAATCCGGCCTTGCTGCGTCCTATGATGGCGCCTATGACGCGCTCTGGGAGCCGATCTTCCCAAACACCGGCAAACTGCATCAAATCCGGGCGAAATATGACATAACGGGAAGACTGCATGTTTTTGCAAGCAGTCAGGAGAATGGTCCCCTCTGGCACACCTGGCGCGACGTCGGCAGCTCGGCGGACTGGAGTGATCCCGTTCAGATTGCCGGGAACGTGGCCTGGTTCAATATCAAGACGGACGACGAAGGTGATGTCGAGCTTTTTACCCTGGCAGACAACTCCAGTCAGCTCACACATCTGGTCTGGTCAGAGGCAGATGATCAGTGGAATAGCGAACCGGCAAATCCCACCCCCATCGAACAGATTGAAGAGTTTGAGGGTTACAATACGGATGTCACGATTACCGATAGCGACGGAAATCCGCTCGGTAACGAAAAGGTCGAGGTTAGATGCACGGTTGATACGGAGCTGGTCATCAATGAGAATGTCTATCAGATCGGGCCGGATTCGCCGGTGACAACAACCACGAACGTCATCGGCGGTCTGGTCCTGGTGCAGCCCACGCAGACGCTCGGTGTGGCCGCCATCTCTATTAGCCTGCCAAAGCGGGAGAGCCCTCCAACTGTTCTGCGCCAGTATGTCGGCATCCAGAACAAACTGGCCAGGCTGACCGCTGATGATCTCAAGGCCGCCAAGGACGCAAGTGGTAACAGTATTCTCTCCTCCCAATATCAATCAAAAGCAGGAGATATAGCTTCAGCCGCAAATTCAGCCATGGGCCTGGCAGCGTTCTCCCGACCGCTTTCATCGCATGGGCTGGGGGCGCCGGGTGTAGGACAGTGTGAGCGCGCCGATTTCCCCGGAATCGAAACGCTCCAGCCGCCCGGGGAATACAGGCCATGGCAGTTTGATGTGTCCAGCGGCGAAGCCGCGTATCGCCAGCTCAGCGCTGACGCGCTTGAATCCATTCATAAATCACTGGGTGGGCTGCCCAGTTGGCTTGGGACACTTGGCGACTTTATTCAAAGCGTGGCCAATGGAATTTATCGTGCGACTGGTTTTATCGTAGAAAAAGTCGCACAAGGCATTAAAGCCTCCATTACCTTCGTTGTGGATGGCGTTGAAAAGATACTGACGGCAATCATCAAATCGGTTCAGGATGCCTTCGATCTGGTGGAGGCTGTGTTTGCGTCTGTAACGGTCAAATTCCGAAAACTGTTCGAATGGCTGGCTTTTCTGTTTGATTGGGATAACATCCTGCGCACCAAGGACGTCCTGTCTTATCTGTTCGAACAGCAAATGGAATTTCTTGTTGGCGCCGTTGACGGTATACGTGCTGACCTTAAGAAACAAATGTCGGTATTGTCGCAAAAGAGTGATGCTGCCTTTGATCGTGCGATCAAGGAGTATGGCGGCCAGGGTATCGGATCCTTTGTAAAGACCAACGAGGAGCCGTTGCCAGCGCCCGCTGCGCAGGGCATGTCCAACAATATCCTGATGCAGCATATTATCTGCAAACCCTTACCTGCGGCGTTGGATCCGGTCGCCACATTTGACAGCAGCGTCAAGGCGCTTGCGCAGCAGCTGGCAACAGATGCGCAAACAACCTCCGCGTCGCTTGAAAAATCTACGGCGTATCAGCAGCTGCAAAAGACTATTGAAGCAAACGGCCACAGCACCGCGCAGTTTCTTGGTATCGAGCTTGCTGACCTGCTTAGGCTGTTGAAAGATTTATCCAGCGCTCTTATCTCCGGATCCAGATCACTTATTGATCAGATGCTTAACCTCCTAAAGCATACGCTTGTCGTGATCAATAAAGATATCCTTTCAGTACCGCTGAACATTCCTTTTCTGTCAGCGTTCTATCGCCAGATCACCGGCGGGGCGAATAATCCCAGCATCATTGATCTGGTTGCTCTGGTCGGCGCCATTCCATGCACGGCGATCTGGACGGCGGCTGCAAAGACGGCGCCATTTCCGGATCAGAAAAGTGTGGACCAGCTTAAGAAGGTCGTTACAGCACAACAACTACTTGCGGCCTCTGGTCTTGATAAGGGATCGCGAATCCGGCTTGCTAAACAGCTCGCCGCAGGACTTTCACCCGAACATCTTAGATGGTGCCGGTTTGTATCGGCAATTTTTAGCGCCGTTGCAGGCTTTATCGGGGCTATTACCGGGCTTGCGGCAGAAATAAAGTTTATATCAGTGCAGGGTGTTTACATATTACTGCGATTTTTTTCATCGATACTTGGATGTCCATGGTTTGATCCAATCCACACAAGCGCCATCGGTTTCGATAACAAACTAGCGTATCTAAATCTATACTGGATCGTTCAGCTGCTCTCGCCAATAGCAGGGTTTGCTCTTATCGTGGCGGGTCGCCTCGGATGGGTGTATTCGGGAGAGATCGTTAAGTTTCTCATCGCAGTTGTCGGAGTAATTACTTTAGGAATTGCCGTCACGGCAGTAATATATGGTTGCATGTCGTTCCGGGACATTGTTCTCTGGATGCAAATTACAACAGGTCTTGGTGGCGTCGCCATCGTCCTGGCATTCAAAGCGGTGGCGAAGGCAACAGCTGAACAATCCGCCGTCGTTTTCATATTCGTGTCTCTTGTTTGCGCCACAATTCCTGCAGTACGCAATATGATAGCTTTCATGCCGACGGGTGTGGAGTTTGAGCAGCACGCCTAAAAAAGAAAAGCGCGTGGAATAATCCGACAATAAAGTGCTCCGATCTTATGATCTGAGCAGATGAATTTGGCGTGGAGAGGTCGGGCGCCATGGCAATGTCTGCAATATTACCTGCCAGCCACCCGGAACTGACGTACCTGTTGTATGCTCGCCCAAGATGGCGGGAGCAGGGTTATGGCTGGCGGATGGGCGGACGTGATTGTTCCGGGCGCTGAAGATTGCTCGTTCTTGAAGGTCAGCGCCCGTTTGGACAAAGCCCCCGATAGGGATCCCGGCGGGGACGGTTTATGATTCAAGCTGCGGATGTGGACGCCAGTGCAGCGAGGCCGGATGGCCAGGATCTCCCGGAAGACGAAGCGCTATCCGTCGGATTTAACGGTTGAGGAATGGGAGCGGCCGGCGCATTGGATGCCTGCCCCGGGCACCGCGGCCGCCCGCGTGAGATCGAATTCGGGGCAGTGATTAACGGGGGGGGCTCTCGTCCACCCCGGTTGCGGCTGGCGTGTGCTGCCTGTTCATTCCGGACGCTGGCGCACGGTCCATGGCTGATTCCGCGCGTGGGCGCGCCGCTTTCTGGTTCAGACCATCCACGATGTTGAACGCAAGCTGGACCGCGAGCGCGCCGGGCGCGAAGCCAGCCCGACGGCCGGCGTGATTGACAGCCAGCCAACCAAGGCTCCGCACGCTGAAACAAGGGGAATGAAGCGGCAGGAAGATCGTCAGTCGCAAACGCCATCGCGGTGGATACGGATGGGCGGCTCCTCACGATCAGTCTGACGTCAGCAGGACATCTCTGACAGTGCAGGCGCGCAGGCGGTTCGCGACGTTATCCGCAAGCGCTGGCCATGGGTGAAACACCGCTTTGCCGACACTGCCTGTAACTGATGGACAAGGCAGCCTGATGCCTATGTTCTCGGCCAGATCATCCACCGGCGCGACGGCGTCAGGGGCTTCGAGGTCCTGCCGCGCCGCGGGGGGGGGCGCGAACCTCTGGATGGAGGACATGCTGGCGCCGGCTCGTCGGCGACCATGAACGAGGCATCGTCCCGTCAAAGGCCATGATCCCCGTCGCAATGGCGGAAGCCTCATCCGGGAAAACGCCTATCCGTAGTTTGCAAACCGGTTCCCAGGGGGCGAGGTTTTGGGCCGCCCCCTGGGAACGCTTGCGCGAAATTACGCCTGGCCGCTGGGCCAAACATCTAGATCATATCTCGTCCTTCTTTACGCGCCACCCGCCATTCCCGATAAAATGACAGCACAAGGACAGATAAAACCACTGCAACCAAGGCAGGCCAGATTAGAACATAGGCGGTCATCCAGTACGGCGTCATGGTCAGGGCCTCCCGGTTTCAGGTTGGGCGACATCGAAACGGCCCGTCGCGCGGGCAAGCAGGCCGAAGTCAAAATTGTCGGGGCGCAGCAGGCTGATGCCGATGCACAGGACCGCGCTGACGGCGTAGGCCAGCAGTGAGGCGGTCAGCACGGGGTAGGTGTGCAGGAAGCCAATTCCAAACGGCGCGCTCACGACGGCTGCAATGACGCCTGTCAGGACGCCAACACGCGCGCCCCAGAAGCCAAACATCATCAAGCCTGCGATCACGCCCACGCCGATGACTGAAAGTATATCCGTCAGCAGCGCCGTAGCGCCGGTGAGGGGGATGAATTCGAAGCGCACGGCGAAAAATGACGCCAGCGCGCCGAGGACAGCAACTGAAAAGGCGGCGTTTGAGACCTTCCGCCAGTAAAAGCTTGCAATCACCGGAAACACCAGCGCGCCCCAGATAGCGCCAACCAGCACCAGCAATTCGAGGATATTGAGCCGGTTGCTTGCAATGTAAACCGCCAGCGCCGTCGCGGCCACCATGGTCAGGCGACCCAGCAGGAGCATCAGGCGTGGATTGGCTTTGCCGGGACGTGCGATATTACGCCCGTAAATATCGGTCATGACTATTGACGACAAGGCCGACAGGTCGCTGTCGGCGGTGGACGCCATGGCGCCAATGATCAGAATGAAGAACAGGCTGAGCAGCCCCGCGCCCAGATAAGACGCCGCCAACTGCGGCACCAGATTGTTCACGTCGCCGTCGATCGGCTTGACGCCCAGATAGAGCGCCAGAACACCGAGCATGCCGATGCCAATCACCGTGGCGCCATAACCCACCGTTGCTGTGACGAACGTCGCCTTGATCTTGTCTGGCCGCACGGCGAACAGACGCTGCGCGATGGTCTGGTTGCCGATTGCGTAAGCCAGCACCGCCGCGATGTAAGGGGCGCCCTGATTGAAGAAGGCGTCGGACGAGAAGAAGCTGAGCTGCTGCTGGTTCAGATTGCCCTGGCCTTCGCGGAAAATGTCGGGGCCGCCCGCCAGGTGAAAAATCGTCGGCACCAGGATCACCACAGCCAGAAGCATGGCGCAGACCTGAATGAAATCGGTCAGGATCGATGCCCGCAGGCCAGACCAGAGCGTGTACAACAAGACGCCCGCGGCAATAACCAGGATGCCTGTCGAAAAATTCAGCGGCGTGAGCATGGCGATCAGCACGCCGCCAGCGATATAATTGGAGACGAGACTGAGAATGCTGCCGATAATATTGGAACCGGCGAGGATCAGTTGGCTGGAAGAGCCATGACGGGCGTGCAATATTTCCGCGAGGCTATGTGCGTCTGGAGCCAGTGATCTTATGCGCTTCCCGAAGGGATATATGAACAGGATCATCAGGGCGCCCCACAATCCATAGTGCAGGGGGCCGGAGACGCCAAAGGTGTACCCAGAGGTCGCCGCGGCATACAGAGAAGCGGCCCAGATCCACGTCGCGGTCATGGAAGCGGCGGAGATGCCGAATCCAACCTTGCTGCCCGCGTTCATATAGCTGTCAGCATTCTCGCGTTTTCGGCCGATTTGAAGGGAAATGATAAAAGTTCCCCCAAAAAAGACAGCTAACAGACAGATTGTAAGCGGCAAACTCAGTTGTTGTAAATCCATAATCCCAGATTAAACCTTACCTTTTGGTCATGCCCGCAAGCAACTGTGCAACTCCTTCCCTGCGCCGGGCCAAATCCCGGCATCTTGCTGGCAGTGACGCCTTGAACCAAGCAGGGCCCGCGCCTCAGGCATGCAGGCCTTTTCGACAGATTGCTGTCAGACAGCTGGCGCAATATAGCCACATTGCCGCCAGGAGCAAATCAGCGCAAAAAATGTCGCCGGCAAAATCCGTCGTCCCAAAGCGCTTGGCAATTCTCATATTCTGGCATCGAAAAATGCTGCGCCCGGGTTTTTTCATGACAATCAACGCGATCGATGTCCTGAAGTACACTTCGATGTTCGCGCCATTCGCCTCGCAAGCGTTCCAGCGCGCGGCCAAATCTTTCGTCATGGATGCGATGACGCTGGCCCGCCGGACCATCAGGCCCGGATATCAACGGCGGCGCCGCGAGTCAGGAGTGGGGCCGGCGGGGTAATCTGGACCAACTTCTATGAACGGCTGAGTGACGGTCGTCTCAACCCGGGCCTGTGTCAGGGCGCGGCGCCGACAGGGGCATGGACACAACACGGGGCGGCCATGGGCGCCGTGGCGATGGCGCGACCGGCAACGAATGGCGGCTTTCCCTCGCGACGGCGCAATGCGGCGTCGATGGCCGCGTAAACCTCATCTCTGCAGTCGATGTCGTCGACGAAGCCGGGAACCCAGAACCGGACCCGGTACTGGACGCCGCCGTCATCATAGGAGGAGACCCGCACGTCCGGGGGCGGCGACGCCACGATCACGGCAGGTTCGGCCGCAGCTTTCGCCAATATCTGCTTCGCCTCGGCGACCGGAATCCCGTAGCCCAGCTTCACGTGGACATGCCCGCGGTATTTGCGGCGCGGCGCGCTGTAGTTGGTCAGTTTCTGGCGGGCAATGGCGCTGTTCGGCAGGATGACGTATGTATCGTCCCTGGTGAACAGGCGTGTTGTCCGCCAGCCGATTTCCGTGACCTTTCCGCGCGTCTCGTCATTGATCGATATCCAGTCGCCAATGCGATAGGGGGCCTCGAGGCCCAAAGCGATGCCGGAAAATACGTCCGCCAGCGACCCGCGAAGCGCGAAACCCAGGATGGCGACCAGGATGCCCGAGCCGGCGATGGCGGTGCTCCAGTTCTGTCCGACAGCCAGAAGTATTGTGGCGAGGCTGGCGAAAACGAAGAACGCCGCCGTCACGATTTCAAGCAACAGCTTTGGAACGGGTCGTCGTTTTGATTTCGTGCGCTCAAGCGCGACGCCCGCCAGTCTGGCGGCGAGCCATGCGCAGGAGAAATAGGCGGCTCCGCCGACGGCGACGTACAGCGGCTTGTGGCCCTGAAACTGGCCGGCAATGGCGTCGGAGTTCAGGGTCATATTTAACGAAACACACAGCATCACGGCGGCGATCGGCCACAACAATTTCTTTATAATATCTGGCTCCGTTCTTTGTCGTTGTGAGATACTGCAATCAGTATATGAAAATCATGTCTTTAGTTTGAAATTATTTATCCAGACGCCAATGCTGCCGGCGGTTGCTGGTGGACGTGGTGGCCGCGCCGCAATCAGGCGCCGGTTGCAGGTTGGCCCGGCGCCAGGAGATCATGCGACGCGCTGTTTGGCCTGGGCGCGCGTCCGGGACGGCAGCTCGCCAAACAGGCGGCGGTATTCGTGAGCGGCGCGGCCCAGTTCACTTATGCCCCAGCGGTTCGCAATCTGCGCCAAGCTGTCTTCTGACGTGGCGTTGCGGATGATATCCGCCCGCATGGGGTCCAGGCGCATCTTGTGGACATAGGAATATGGCGTCTCGTCCAGCAGTGTTTTGAAGGCCCTGTGAAGTGTTCTTGGCGATGTCCCGGCGGCTTTTGCAATGTCAGCGACGGACATGGGTTCGGAAACGTGCGCGTGAATGTATTCACGCGCACGGGATAGCACAGAGCCATAAATGGGAGGGCATGACGGCGATGATGTGATGGCGGGCGCGGTCCCGAAGTGGGTCACAAGGCCAAAAAGCAGTGCGCCCGCGGCGTCGCCGGAAGGCCGGCCGCATGTGTGCACCTCATGGAAGAGATGTTGCATACGGGCAAAGAGGTCCGGAGCGAGCCGTCCGTCATAAATGCCGCTACCGCCGAGTTTGCGGATATTGATGGACACCTCCAGATCGGCGGCGGCCTGTTCCAGACGCTCGAAGGACAACGTAACCGCCGCGTACATCGCGCCGGCGACATACAGGGCGTCGTGCACGTCGCCAGGCATGAAGATCGCCAGGCTGCCCGTCTCGACGTCATGTTGCCACTGGCGGCATCCGGGCGGGAAATAAAGCCCCGTGCCGAGGGTGATGCAATCTGCGGACAGTGGCCCGCTTATATTGATCTTTCCGCCAATGGCGCCGGTCGAGAAGCCCAGGCCCCCGAACTCCGCCAGCGCAAGCGTTCCGACAGACGGCATGCGTGACAGCTGAACCGGCGACAGATCAGCGTGGATGATGGCCTCGCGCAGATCTTCTACGCCCCCCAGCGAGGTATAATGCCATTTGTCAGGGGTTCCCCAAAGTGAAAGCGTCATATCTTTCCCCAGATCATATGTTTGTGATCGCTTTCGCCGGGAATGTGCGAGCACTGGCAGGATTTGCATAGACGCCGCGCCATTCCGGTCGCCATCTTGACCGGAACTGTACTGCCGGATGCGTGAATGCGCCAGCAAATGTCCGGCAAGGGTGTGGAGGGGGCTGATGGTTGCCAGGTCGAGGAAGTTTGACGCAACGCAACCGGTGCAATCCCGTGTTGCGGGGGGCGTATTCATGCTTGCGCCCCTGGCCCTGGCAGGCGGCTGCCTGCTTGTCGCCAGCCCCGCCATTGCCGCCTGCACAACGTCGTCTCCCGCCAATGGAACATCGGTCGATTGCACGACGGGCGCGGACCAGACGACGCGCGTTGGCAGCGGCCGTAATAACAATGATGTGTCGGTGACGGTGGAAAGCAACGCCGTGATCAACGTGGTGGGCGACAGCGCCATCAGCCTGGGCGACAACGCGACCATCAGGCTGGAAGCGGGCGCGCTGGTCACCAATAATCCAGAAGGTCACCAGGGCCCTTATGGCACGGGCGGCAATACCATTGAAATCAACCAGAACGGTACGATTGTCATCGGCCTTGGCGCATCTGTCATCAAGACCGGCGCATCTGACTCTGCTGAAGCCATCAATGTCCACGGCGCTGGCAACACCATCACCAATTTCGGCACGGTGCAGGCCAGCAATGACGCAGCCATCTGGTTTCAGGACGAGTCCGCGGCTGGCGCAAAGAACATTGTCGATAACTTCGGCCGCATTATCCAGACGGAAGGCGGCAATGTCATCGGCACCAGTGGCGGCGTTGGCATCCAGTTTTTCAACCGGACAGGGGCCCTTGTACAGGGCAATCTCGTTTTCGCTGGCGGCAATGATGAGCTTTATCTGTCCGCAGGCTCGGTCATTACAGGCAACCTGTCAGGCGGCGCCGGTTTTGATACGCTAACCTTGCAGGGCGTAACGGGATCATCCGATGTGCTGACCGGTTACGTCCAGGGGTTCGAAACGCTCACCAAAAGCGGCGGCGGTCAGTGGACCATGTCGGGGAGCCTTGAGGGGTTCCAGACCGTTACGGTGGAGTCCGGCACGCTGACGCTGACGGGCGATAATGTTGGCTTCACCGGCAGCGCCATCGTGCAGTCGGACGGGGTGCTGGAGGCCCGGGCGCAAAGCCTGCCGGTGCGCACGGACCCCGCCGCGAACGTCAACAACATCCAGAACGACGGCATCCTGAGATTCACCCAGCCAGCCGGAGATGACGCGACGTATGTCGGCCAGATCACCGGCAATGGCAGTGTCGAAAAAACAGGCGGCGGCATCGTCACGCTCGCGCCCGCGGATCCGGCTGGCAATACGTATGGTGGTGGAACGATTATCCGTGAAGGCGTGTTGGCTGCGAGCGCGGACAGCGCCATTGGCGCAGCCGGTAGCGGCGTCACCCTTGATGGCGGCGCGTTTGGCTTTGCCTCCAGCTTCACGCTGGGGGCGGGGCGCGCGGTCACCATCACCAGCAATAACGGCGGCCTGTACGCCGCGCCGGGCGTGACCGGCGTCGTTACGCAAGCGGTGACGGGCGACGGCACGCTGACCAAGAGCGGCGACGGCGCGGTGGTGCTGACGGGCGCCAACACCTATGCGGGCGGCACGACGATTGCGGCTGGCGCGCTGCAACTCGGTGACGGAGGGACTTCTGGCTCCATCCTGGGCGACGTGACCAACAACGGCGCCCTGATTTTCAACCGGGCCGATGTGGTGACATTTCCCGGGACGATCTCGGGTTCGGGCAGCGTGCAGCAGGTTGGGGCTGGCGCGACGGTTTTCACCGCCGACAACACCTACACCGGCGGCACGACCATCGCGGCCGGAACGTTGCAGCTGGGCGACGGCGGAACCTCCGGCTCCATCGTCGGGGACGTTGTCGACAATGGCGCGCTCGTCTTCAATCGCGCCGATACGGTTACATTCGCCGGGGTGATTTCCGGGACGGGCAACGTCCAGCAAATTGGCGCCGGCGCGACGGTGCTGACCGGCGACAGCACCTATACGGGCGGCACCACCATTGCGTCGGGCGTGTTGCAGCTGGGCGACGGCGGAACCTCCGGCTCCATCGTCGGCGATATCACCAACAACAGCACGCTGGCGTTCAACCGGGCCGATACGTTTACCGTGCCTGGGGTCATTTCCGGCTCGGGCGATGTGCGGCAGATCGGCTCCGGCACGACGGTTCTGACCGCTGACAATACCTATACGGGCGGCACCACGATCGCGGCTGGCGCCTTGCAACTCGGCGACGGCGGGACCTCGGGCTCCATCCTGGGCGATGTGGCCAATAACGGCAGCCTGATTTTCAACCGGGCCGATACGGTGATCTTCCCGGGAACCATCTCGGGTTCGGGCAGCGTGCAACAGATCGGGGCTGGCGCGACGGTTCTGACCGCCGACAATACCTATACGGGCGGCACGACCATCGCGGCCGGCGCGTTGCAGCTTGGCGACGGCGGGACCTCCGGCTCCATCCTGGGCGATGTGACCAATAACGGCAGCCTGATTTTCAACCGGGCCGATACGGTGACCTTCCCTGGAACCATCTCGGGTTCGGGCAGCGCGCAACAGATCGGGGCTGGCGCGACGGTCCTGACCGCCGACAACACCTACACCGGCGGCACGACGATCACGGCCGGAACCCTGCAACTTGGTAACGGCGGAACCTCCGGCTCCATCGTTGGCAATGTCAGCAACGATGGGTCGCTGGTTTTCAATCGCGCCGACGCCGTGATCTTTGACGGCAGGATCTCGGGCTCCGGCGACGTCCAGCAGATTGGCGCCGGAACCACCATCCTGACGGCGCATAACACCTATACGGGCGGCACGACGATTGCCGCCGGCGCCCTGCAGCTGGGTAACGGCGGCTTGCTGGGCTCCATCGTCGGCGACGTGGTGAACGACGGCGCCTTGATCTTCAACCGTCGCAATACGGTCACCTTCCCGGGGACCATCTCCGGCTCGGGCGCCGTCCGGCAGATCGGCGCGGGCGCGACCATTCTCACCGCCAACAACACCTATACCGGCGTGACCTCGGTGGAGCGCGGCGCACTGGCTGTCGGCGCCGCCGCCCATCCTGGCGCGGCGCTTTCCGGCGGCGGCCAGGTCAATGTGGCCGCCGGCGCGACGTTCGGCGGTTATGGCTCTGTCGCCGGCGATGTCGTGAATAACGGAACGATCGCCGTGGCCGACGCTTTCCCTGGTTTTGCTGGCGGCCCTGGCGGCAATTTCACCATCGGCGGCGTGGTGACCAATGCGGGTCACGCCCAGATCGGCGGCGGCGCCGTTGGCAACAATCTGGTTGTCGGCTCCTGGGTCGGCCAGAACGGCACGGTTGGCGTCAACACCGTGCTTGGCGGCGACAATTCCCCGTCTGACCGTCTGCTGATCAACGGCGGTTCGGCCACGGGCGCGTCCATTCTCCAGGTGACCAACGTGGGTGGCCTCGGCGCGGTGA
>Ga0182746_1000823_pt1 | contig 34499 bp, 36 predicted proteins | sample eDN3rd30CBELigOP_FD_128881 | JGI IMG/M metagenome (GOLD analysis project Ga0182746, IMG submission 128881) | Enriched Organic Plus compost microbial communities from Emeryville, California, USA - eDNA 3rd pass 30_C BE-Lig OP (version 2) (version 2) ...
CCGGACCGCCATCCGCTCTTGCCCGAGGTGCGCACGCTGAAGGAAATCGGCATCCCTCATTTCGAGGCCGTGCAGTGGGTGGGCATCATGGGACCGGCTCATCTGCCTCCCGACGTGGTGCAGCACTTGTCGACCGCCGTGGCGCAAGTGCTGGGCCGCAAGGAGACCACGGACAAGCTCGGCGGCGAGGGCATACGCGTCATGCCCATGTCGCAGCGGGATTTCTCGGCCTATGTCGTCGCCGACCTGACCCGGTGGCGCACGATCGTCAAGGAACGCGGGTTGCAGGAAACATGAGATGAAGCAGGGATCCCGCCGTATCGCCATCGTCGTCATGTCCGATGAACATTCCGGGCTCGCGCTGTCGTGCGCGGGCCATCCGTGGATCCGGACGCCGCACCTGGACCGTTTCGCGGCCGCCAATACCCGATTCGCATCGGCCTACACCAATTCCCCCATCTGTATCCCCGCGCGCGCCTCGTTCACCACGGGCCGCTACACGCACGAGACGCGCAACTGGGACAATGCCCTGCCCTATACCGGCCAGATGCCGGGCTGGACCCATCGACTGCGCGATGCCGGCGTGGACGTCACGTCCATCGGCAAGCTGCACTTTCGCAACGAGACCGACGATACCGGCTTCACCCGCCAGATCCTGCCCATGCACGTGGTGAACGGCGTGGGTGACCTGCTGGGGGCGGTGCGCGATCCGCTGCCAGTGCGGCACAAGACCCGCGCGCTGGCCGAGGAGATAGGCATCGGCGAAAGCAGCTACACCCGGTACGACCGGGCCATCGCGCAGGCATCGACGCAATGGATACGCGAGCATGCCCAGGATGACGGCTGGGTCCTGTTCGCCTCGTTCGTGGCGCCCCATTTCCCGCTCATCGCCCCGGAAGAATTCGCATCGGGCTATCGGCTGGCCGACATCCCCCTGCCCAAGCTGGCGCGGGCCGCCGACCGCGCGGACCATCCCTGGATCGCCGCGCTGCGGACCTGTTTTCCGCACGACAGCTTCTTCGACGACGAACTGCGGCGCCGCGCCCTGTTGAGCTACGGCGGCCTGTGTTCCTTCATGGACTGGCACTTCGCCCAGATCTGCCGGGCCATCGACGAGTCCGGGCTGGCCGACGAGGCGCTCGTCATCTACACCAGCGATCATGGCGACAACATGGGCGCGCGGGCCTTGTGGGGCAAGTCCACGCTGTACGAGGAAGCGGCGCGCGTGCCCATGCTGCTGCGCGCGCCGGGCCACGCCACGCGCAAGGTGGTCGGCACGCACGTTTCCCTGGTGGACGTGGGCGCGACCCTGCTGGCATGGATGGGGATCCAGGCGCCCGTCGACCTGCCGGGGCGCTCCCTGGTCGAACTGGCGCAGGCGCCGGACGACCCGGCCCGGCCGGTCTTCTCCGAATACCATGCGGCGGGCGCGGTCACCGGCGCCTACATGCTGCGGCAGGACCGGTGGAAGTTGATCTATTACGTGGACATGGCTCCCCAGTTGTTCGACCTGGTCGCGGATCCCGAGGAGCGAACCGATCTCGTGCCGGGAGGGCGGCACGCGCATGTCGTGGATGATCTGATCGCCTCGCTGCGGCGGATCGTCGATCCCGAGGCGCAGGACCGTGTCGCAAAGGCCGACCAGCACGCGCTGATCGAAGCCCATGGCGGCCGCGAGGCCGTGGTGCGGCGCGGCGGGTTCGGCGCCACGCCGGCGCCGGGCGTGGAGGCGAAGTTCGCGTAGCAGCGGGGACTCGTGGATTGGATCGCCATCCTGGATAATCCATCCAGAAGCCGGGGACTTATCCGCCCCGGCCGGCTGCCCTATGCTGAAGCTCCCGAGTGAGGCCACCATGCGTACCCTGATCATCATCGCAATCGGACTGATCCTGGCCATCGCGCTAATGCGCCTGGTCCCCGCGCCCCATCGCACCTGGGCCGCGGGACTTTTCACGCTGGCCTGGCTGGCGGCGTGCGCATGGAATTTGCGCGTCGGATTGTCCCACGGCTATACGCTGGCCGAGGAACTCCCCATCCATGCGGCGCTCTTCGGCATCCCGGCGCTGGTGGCCTGGGGACTCTGGTGGTGGGCGCGGCGCGGATGACCGCCTCTTCGGGCAAGCATCCCCTCGGCCCGGCCCGGGACGTCGTCCGCTTCTGGCGCGACGCGGGCATGGCCGGCTGGTTCGGGCAATCGCCTGCGTTCGACCGCGCTTTCCGGGAACGCTTCCTGGACTTGCATGAAGCCGCGGCGCGCGGCGAATGCGACGACTGGGCGGCTACGGCCGAAGGCGCGCTGGCGCTGCTGATCCTGCTGGACCAGTTCCCGCGCAACGCTTTCCGCGGCACGGCCCGGATGTACGGCACCGATGCGCAGGCCCGGCGGATTGCGCGCCTGGCGGTCGACCGGGGCCTGGACGGCCAGGTCGAATCCGCGCTGCGGCTGTTCTTCTATCTGCCGTTCGCCCATTCGGAAGACCTGGCGGACCAGCGTCTGTCGGTCCGCCTGAATCGGCGGCTTGGCCATCCCTGGGTCGACCATGCGCAGGGGCATGCCGACATCATCGAACGGTTCGGCCGCTTTCCGCATCGCAATCCCCTGCTGGGGCGGCGCATGACGCCGCAGGAACAGGCGTTTCTCGACCAGGGCGGATTCGCCGGCTGACCGCCCCCGCTCGCTACCGGACGTCTCCCGTTGGGGCGGTGGCGGCCGTCTATTCCGGCCTGATGCCCGCCGCCTCGACGACCGGCTTCCACTTGGCCGTCTCCGCCTTGATGCGGGCGGCAAACATGTCGGGCATCTCGCCCAGCGGCGTGATGCCGGCGTTCTCGAGCTGCGCGCGGAAGGCGGGCTCGTTGATCATCTTGCGGCCTTCTTCGGCCAGTTTGGCGATCACGTCCCTGGGCATGCCGGCGGGGCCCATCAGTCCGTTCCAGGTGTCGACCTCGTGGCCCGGGTAGGTTTCCGCGATGGTGGGCACCGAAGGCAGCTGCGGCAGGCGTTTGTCGCTGGAGACCGCCAGCAGCGTGAGTTTCTCGGGCGTCTTGGCGTAGGACATGACTTCCGAGACGCTGGCGCTGTACATGTCGATCTGTCCGGCCAGCACGTCGGCCAAGGCCGGCGCGCCGCCCCGGTAGGGAACCGTGGTGGCGGTCACGCCGACGCGGCTGAGGAACAGCAGCGCCGACAGGTGCGTGAGCGTGCCGTTGCCGCCATGGCCTACGTTCAGCTTGCCGGGGTTGGCCTTGGCATAGTTGACGAGGTCCGTCACGGTGCGGAAGTTGCGCTGCGGATTGATCGCCAGTATGAAGGGATTGCCGCCCACGTTGATGATGGGGACGAGATCGCGGATCGGGTCGTAGCGGATCTTGTTGGTCATGGGGGCGGTGACGATCTGCGTCATGGTCGCCATGAACAGCGTGTGGCCGTCGGGCTGGGCGCGCGCGACATACTCTGCCGCGATGGTGCCGGCCGCGCCGCCCTTGTTGTCGACGATGAAAGGCTTGCCGAAGGCCTTGCCCATGCGCTCGGCCATCATGCGCGCCATCATGTCGGTGTTGCCGCCGGGGGCGAACGGCACCACGATGGTGACCGGTCGGCTGGGCCAGGCGTCGGCGGCCAGGGCGGCGGTGGGACCTGCTGCGATCGCGACCGCCGCGAGGGACGGGAAGATGCGGCGCAGCCATTGCGGGAGGGGGTTCATGGTGTTGTCTCCTTCATCGGTTGTCATTGTCGTCGTGGAGCAGGCCGCCGTTCGGCGCGAACGAGGCCGGCGGCCGGAAAGCGGGCGCGAAAAGGGCCTCCCGCGTGCGCGAATGCGCCGCGGCGATGCCGATGGAAAGCGTCGCTTTCCGCGCCGGGTGCGTATGTTCCGGGCTGAGGAGCCGAAGCTGCCGGCGCCCGGGCTCAGTCTTTTTTCTCTGTGTCCTTCTTGCCTTCCTTGGCCGCCAGCACCGCCGCCGGCGGCTGGACGACGAAATGGGCGAGGCGGTGCCGGTCGAACGATTCGAGGTTGCGTTCCCAGGTCTGCGGCTGGTGGTTTGCGTCGCGCGGAATCTGATCCATGTCGGTGTAGATCTCGACGTTGTTGCCGTCCGGGTCCTTGAACACCAGGAACCAGTTCGCGCCCGGGCCGTGCTGGCCGATGCCGCGCTCGATGGTCACGCCCAGCTGGCGGGCCACATCCACGGCGCGCCGCATTTCGTCGACCGAATCGACGTAGTACGAGAAATGCTCGAGGCCGGGGCGCGTATAGCGCGGCAGGTCATCGCGGTCGGGCGCATTCTCGGGTATGCGCGACAGCGCCAGGTCGTGGTGGTCTTCGCCCGCCCGCAGGAAGACCATCTGGTCGCCGATGCGATCGGAAACGCGCAACCCCATGACTTCGGTATAGAAGCGCGTTGAGGCCTCGAGGTCGCGCACCATCAGCACCAGATGCCCGAGCTTGCGCGTACGGATGGGAACGACCGGTTGCTGGTCAGCGGATGTCACGTTTGCCTCCTTGCGGGCCCGCGGCCCGGCGGCATGGTAGTGGGCCGGATAGCGGCATGGCGCCTTACCGGGTTTCCTGCACGACGGTGTTCTCGATCGTGCCGATGTTCTCGATGCGCGCCACCATGGCGTCCCCCGGTTTCAGGTAGACCCCGCGTCCCATGCCCACCCCGTCGGGCGTGCCGGTGGCGATCATGTCGCCGGGATGCAGCGTGAGGATGCGCGACAGGTAGGCGATCTGCTCGGCCACCGAGAAGATCATTTCCGCCGTGCTGCCGTCCTGCATGGTCTCGCCGTTGACGGCCAGCGTCATGCGCAGGTCCTGCGGATCGGCGATGCAGCCGGCGGGTACCAGCCATGGCCCCATGGGGCCGAAGGTGTCGAAGCTCTTGCCGCGGAACCAGTCGTGCGTGAACGGGTAGTCGGTGCGGCGGTTGAGGTCGCGCGCGCTGATGTCGTTGAAGACCGTATAGGCGGCGACGGCCGAGAGCGCGTCGTCCACCTGCACGTGGCGGCAGGTCTTGCCGATGACCACGCCCAATTCCACTTCCCAGTCGAGCCGGCTGGTCTCGGACGGCATCCGGACGTTTTCGCCGGTGGCGACCACGCTGGTCTCGGCCTTCATGAAGATGTAGGGCTGGCTTTCGCTGCGCGCCGCCAGCTTCGTGCCCATCTCGTCGGCGTGTTCATAGAAATTGGAAGCCGTCGCGAAGATACGGCGGGGCTGGTAGGGGACCGCATAGGTGGCGCCTTCCACCGCGGCGAGTTGGCCGCTCGCGGCGAGCCGGGCGGCGCGATCGGCCATCCTGGCGATCACCGGGCCGCTGTCGGCCCAATCCGCGATGAGCGCGCCGATGCCCCCCGCCACGCGGGCCGGGTCCATGCCGCAGGCCCTTGCCAGCTGCGCCAGGTCGTACAGGGTGTCGTTGACCACCAGGCCAGGGTGCTTGCTGCCGCCGCGCTGATAAGTCGCCAGACCGTGCCAGTTCACGGGATCTCCTCGTTGCTGTCTATGTTTTGAATCGGATGGAATGGGGCGAGCGGAGCGTCGCGCCCCGCGATTTGTGAATACTCTAAAAGTAATTTGTATACACATGAATATGTTTGAGATAATTTCTTTGCGTTGTGTGTCCCGATGAGCGGTAATGTTCATGGGAAAGGGGGCGGCGCGTATAATCCGCATGCGCTCGTTCGCCTACCTATAAGGAAGTTTTCGTGACCACCATTGCCGCTCGGATCAGCCAGTCGCTGGCTGACGAGATCATCGCGGGCACCCTCGCCCCCGGCGAGAAGCTCGAGGAGCCCTCGCTGGCCGAACGTTTCCAGGTGTCGCGCACGCCCGTGCGGGAAGCGCTGCGGCTGCTCAATGCGCGCGGGCTGATCGAACTGGTGCCGCGCCGCGGCGGCGTGGTGGCCAATGTCAGCGCCGAGCAGCTCGCCGACATGCTGGAGGCGCTGTGCGAGCTGGAATCCCTTTGCTGCCGCATCGCCACCCAGCGCATGAGCGCCATGCAGCGCCGCCAGCTCGAACTGCTGCATGAAGAGGCGCAGCAGGTGGCCGAGCGCGGCGACGCCGAAACCTATCTCAAGCTCAACGCCCGTTTCCACCAGCTCATTTGCCAGGGCACGCAGAACCAGACCCTGGTGGCCCAGGTAGAAAACCTGCGCGACCGCCTGGCGCCGGTGCGCGCCGCGCAAAGCGGGGTCGAGCGCCGGTTCGAAACTTCCCACCGCGAGCACGAGAAGATCGTGGAGGCCGTGCTGGCCGGGCAGCCCGAGGAGGCTTATCTCGCCATGCGCAGCCACACCACGCGCCTGACGTTGCATGTGATGGAGCAGATCGAGGCCCAGCGGGCGCGGGCCCGGGGATAGCGGGGCTTCCTACGCGCCGAGGCGGCGGGGTGCTATACAAGAGCATCCGCCGGAAGGCCAACCTGCGGTTCACGGATTCAGCGTACGGGTGCCGCGGTGCAATGGCTCAACTCGATTTGTTGCCGGGTTCGTGTACTCTCTCCGAGAACGTGGCATTGCCGCAATTCGGGCATTTGGGAATCGTATGCCCGGATGTGACGTGTACCGTCTGCCGGCAACGCTCGCAGCGGAAGTCACCGGTTTTCTGTGCCTTTTCGCCTGCATGAGCGGCCATGATGCTCTCCCGTGTCCCTGATTGCGCGTCGTCGGCGGCAAGGAGCATTCCCGCAGTTGCCCGATGCCTGCGCGAAAGCCACCGCCGATCGTGAATCCAGGACAGTCGTCCCTTTCTACGGAACAACGCCAGCATGCAACTGACCGAAGCCATACGCTCAGCCTTCACGCCGCAGCAAGTCCTGCGCGCGTCCATCAACGTCGGCAATCCCATTCTCGCCAGCCGCGACGATGAACGCGGCGCACGCGGGGTGTCGGTGGACCTGGCGGGCGAACTGGCCCGTCGATTGGGCGTGCGGCTCGAACTGGTGGTCTTCCCCTCGGCCGGCGAGTCGGTCGAGGCCGTGGCCGCCGAGAAGGCGGACATCGGCTTTTTCGCCATCGACCCCAAGCGTGGCGAGCATATCGCGTTCACCGAGCCTTACGTCGTCATCGAAGGCGCCTACCTGGTGCGCGACGGCTCGGCCATCGCCGAGCATGCCGACGTGGACCGGCCCGGCGTCCGGGTGACCGTGGGCAAGGGCAGCGCCTATGACCTCTACCTGAGCCGCAGCCTGCAGCATGCGCGCATCGAGCGGGCGCCGACCTCGCCGGCGGTCGTCGATGTCTTCCTGGAAAGCGGGGCCGACGTCGCCGCCGGCGTGCGCCAGCAACTCGAGGCCGATGCCGCGAGACTGGGCGGCCTGCACTTGCTGCCCGGGCATTTCATGCTGATCCGCCAGGCCATGGGCCTGCCCAAGTCGCGCGGGGAAGCGGCGAGCGCCTATCTGCGCGCCTTCGTCGAGGAAATGAAGACCTCCGGCTTCGTCGAGCAGGCCCTGGCGCGCCACGGGGTCGGCGGCGTGGCGGTGCCTCGGGGCGGCGCGGCAGGCTGAAGTCCGGGCGCCGTATCGCGGCTAACGAGAGAGGCGCCCCCGCCCGGCCAGGCTGCGCTCTATTCTTCTTTTTCTTTCCTCCAGCGCCTTGACCAGCGCCGGTACGCGCTCGGGCCGTATGCGGTCCTGCACCGCGCTCAGGCTCAGCGCGGCGGCGGGAGCGCCGCGCGCATCCCGCACGAGCACGGCCAGCCCGCGCACGCCGGCCATGACCAGCCCGTCGCTCAAGGCGTAGCCGTCGTCGCGCGCGCGCGCAACGGCCTGGCGCAGCGTGGCTTCCGGCACATTGGGATAAGACCGCAGGGGTTCGCGTATCGATTCGAAGACCAGCTCGGCTTCGTCCTCGGGCATGGCGGCGATCATGATGATGCCGCCCGCGCCCACACCCAGCGGGCGGCGGGTGCCGACATCCACGGTGAAGGCCTTGATCGGATAGGGCCCCATCTTGCGCTCGATGCAGACGGTGTCGTAGCCGGAGCGGACCGCCAGGAAGGCGGTGTCGCCGGTCTCGTCGGCCAGCGCCTGCATCTCGGGGCCGCACAGCTGGCGCAGGTCGGCGCGGCCGCTCGACACGGACCATCCCAGCACCGCCATTTCCATGCCCAGGCGATAGCGGCGGCTGTCGTCGTCCTGCTCGACCAGGCCGTGCTGCAGCAGCGAACCGAGGAGGCGATGGACGGTCGGCTTGGACAGGCCGGAGGCGTTCTGGAGATCGATCAGGCGCAGGCCGGATTCCCCGGCCGACGCCAAGAGGCGCAGTATCGCGACGGCCCGGTCTACGGTCTGCGCGCCGCTGGTGTCGGGACGGTTCATGGCGCGCATCGTAGCACGCGAGCCCAGGGTCATTCGCCGTCGAGCTTGATACCGGTCTGGCGCACGATGCCGCTGTACAGCTCGACCTGCTGTTTCCAGAACGCGGCCAGTTCGGCCGGCGTGGAGCCGACGGCCTCGGATCCGGCATCCTTGAAGCGCTGGCGCGATTGCGGATCCTTGGCGGCGGCGGACACCGCGGCCGCGAGGCGGTCCACGATGGGTTGCGGCGTGGCGGCGGGAGCGTAGATGGCGACCCAGAACGGGAACGCGTAGCCGGGCACGGCCTCGGCCACCGTGGGCACGTCGGGCAGCATGGGAGAGCGCTCGGTGGTGGTCACGCCCAAGGCGCGTACCCGCCCTTCGTGGATGTTGCCGATCTGCGGCGGCACGCCGTCCAGCATCATGTGGATGCGTCCGCCCAGCAGGTCCTGCATGGCGGCGGCCGTGCCCTTGTAAGGCACGTGCTGCATGCTGACGCCCGCCAGGGTCTTGAAGAGCTCGGAGGCGAGGTGGATCGCCGTGCCGTTGCCCGACGAACCATAATTGTATTTATCGGGATTCTTCTTGAGCAGCGCCACGAACTCCTTCATGTTGCGGGCCGGCACCTTGGGATTGACGACCATGACCAGCGGGAACTGCGCCACGAGGGACACCGGCGCGAAATCCTTGACGGGGTCGAAGCCCAGCCGGTCCTTGCCCAGCAGGCCCGTGGCGACGGCCGAGGAAGAGTTGAAGATGAGCGTGTAGCCGTCGGGCGCCGCGTTGGCGACGGTCTTGGCCGCAATGGCGCCGCCGGCCCCGGCCATGTTTTCCACCACCACCTGCTGCTTGAGGTCTTCGCTCATTTTCACGGCGGCAATGCGGGCGAGCTGATCGATGCCGCCGCCGGGGGAGAACGGCACCAGCAGCCGGATGGAGCGCGTGGGATAGGTGTCGGCGGCGTGGGCCGGCAGGCAGGCGACGGCCGCCATGGCAAGGGCGGCCGCATAGCGGGCGAGATGGTTGAACATTCGTGTCTCCGTTGCGGACCTGTCGCGGCCCGCGTCATGTGATGGGTTTCAGGGCTTGCCGGACAGGTCGAGGCCGCGCGCGTCGTCGATGAGGTGCGCCAGCCGGTCGCGGAAAAAGGGCGCGGGCTTCAGGATCCGGCACTCCTGCGCCAGCATCAGCGGCCTGGCCTTGGCCAGGAAGGCCTTCCAGGCTTCGTCGGCGAATAGCGCCTCGCGGCAGTCCATGCGCTGCTGCAGGTTGCGGTAGCCCCACAGCGTGACGGTCTGGTTCAGGGCGCCGATCTCGCTCACGTAATAGCCCAGCAGCGCGGGCAGGTGGCGCATCTGCGCCGCCATGCCCTCCTTCCGGTAAAGCGCGACGAAAGCATCGAGGTTGCCCGGGTGGTAGGTATAGAGGCGTTGTTCGACGATCATGGCGTGTCCCGTTGGTCCTGGCTGAACTTGTAGACGTGGGTGCGCTTGGCCAGCTCGGGGATGGGCATGCCGCCCTGGATGTCCTGGTAGCGGCGCGCCTCGCCGGCGCTGATTTCCTGCGCGCGCTTGAGCACCGTCTCGACCGCTTCGCGCGGAATGAAGCAGATGGCGCCTTCGTCGGCCACCACCAGGTCGCCCGGCCGCACCTGCACGCCGCGGATGTGCACGATGCCGTTGATGGCGACGGTTTCCAGCCGCCACTTGCCGGTGATGGAGCTGACGCCTCGCGACCAGATCGGGAAGCCTTGCGAGCGGGACTGCTCCACGTCGCGGATGCCGCCGTCGACGATGGCGCCCGCCTCGCCCTGGCGCTTGGCGATGGCGGCCGACAACCCGCCCATATTGGAGATGCCGGCCACCCCTTCGATGACGAGCACGTCGCCGGGCTCGGCCAGGTTGTGGGCTTCGATCTCGGCCATCTTCGAGATGCGGTCCTTGGCGCCTTTGTAGGCGTCATCGCGCTGTTCGACGTTGCGCAGCGTCAGCGCCGGCCCGGCGATGCGCTGTCCGGGCAGGGTCGGCGGCAAGTCGCAGCCGGGCACCACGCCGCACAGGCCGAGTTCGTCCATGGCGTCCGACACGGTGCCGGTCAGGTCGTCCAGCGCCAGGAAACCGTCGACGATGGATTGCGGATAGCGCGGGATGTCGAGATCGCCGAATACGGCGGCGGGCAGCTTGCCCAGGGGAGTCTTGCTGGTCATGGTGAGTCCTTGGTTTTTCAGGCGGCGGCGGGCATGCCCGCCATGACGGTGCGGAACAGGCGCAGGAAGTTGTCGCGGGCGATCGCTTCGATGTCCCGGCGCGACAGGCCGATGTCTTGCAGGCCGGCCAGCATGTCCTGCTGGGCCTCCAGGCCGTCGATGGGATAGCGCCACGGCCAGGTTCCATAGACTTCGGGCTTGCGCATGAACTCCTGGTAGCGTTCCGGCGGCTGGTCGGTGATGAAATCCGAACCGATGCCGACGTGGGCCACGCCGATGCGGTCGACGGCATACCGGATGTGCGCCACCACGTCCTGCACGCCCGGGGTTTCGCCCGGCATGCGCACGAGCGGAGGCAGGTAGGTAATGCCCAGGACACCGCCGTTGGCCTTGAGCGCATCGAGCAGGGCGTCGCTCTTGTTGCGGGCGTTCGGGCACAGCGCGTAGGCGTTGGCATGGGTCACCGCCACCGGGTGCTTCGAGGCCGCCAGGACGTCCAGTCCGCTGCGGTCGCCCACGTGCGAAAGATCGATCACGATGCCCAGTTCGTTCAGCACGGCGACCAATTCGCGTCCGAGCGAGGACAGGCCGGCATCGGCCGGCTCCGCGCAGCCGTCGGCATACAGGTTGCGGATGTTGTGCGCGACCTGGATCACCCGTACGCCCAGCGCGTGGAAGAGTTCCATCTGCTGCAGGTCGCGCTCCACGCCCGGCACGTTCTGGTAGCCCAGCACGATGCCGAGCTTGCCCGCGCGCCTGGCGCGGTCGAAGTCGTCCGCGTCCTCCACAGTCTGCACCAGGCTCGACAAGGTGCGCAGGTGGGCGCGGTAGGCGGCCAGCTCATTCAACGAATGGCGCAGGTCGGGCACGGGATTGATGCCGCGGTAATTGTTCAGGGTGATGTGGACGGCTTCCACGCCATGGGCGAGGCAAGACTCGGCGTAGGCGGCGGTCATGCGCGCGCCGTTCAACAGGTCGAATACCTTGATCATGTTCGACTATTTTCCTCGTGACGTAGGTCCGGAATATGGACCTAATGAGCCGAGAATTTTCTTTTCTGTGTGCGACTGTGTCGATGGTAAAGGTCCGATATCCGGACTGTTTGTGCGAAATGGCGTTTTGGCCGCGCCCGGCGGCGGGAACGGCAGTTGCTGGCCCGGTGCGGGTCGCCGTGGCCGGCCCGCAAGGATGCGGGCCATCGCGACCCGGTTTTCTGGAGATGCTCATGTCCCGTCCTCCTCTCGACACCCCCGTCGGCGCACCCCCGGCACAGCAGACCGCCATGTTCCTGTCCATGAAAGTGGACCTTGTCGTGAACGGCGTGCGCCATGAATTGCGGCTCGACCCGCGCACCACGCTGCTCGATTGCCTGCGGGAACATCTTGGCCTCGCCGGCACCAAGAAGGGTTGCGACCATGGCCAGTGCGGGGCCTGTACCGTCCACCTGGACGGACGGCGGGTCAATGCGTGCCTGGTGCTGGCGGCCACGCTCGATGGGCGGGAAGTGACGACGGTGGAAGGGTTGGCCCGCGACGGCCAGCTGCATCCGGTCCAGGCGGCCTTCCTGGAGCAGGACGCCTACCAGTGCGGCTACTGCACCGCCGGGCAGATCATGTCGGCCGCGGCGCTGCTGTCCGAGCCCTGTGGCGAGTCCGATGCCGAGGTGAAGGAATGCATGAGCGGCAATATCTGCCGCTGCGGCGCCTACAAGAACATCGTGGCGGCGGTGCAGCAGGCGCGCCGCCGCCCGGCGTAGGAGGCAAGCCATGGAAATGTTCCAGTTGCGGCGGGCCGACGACGTGGCCCAGGCGGTGAACGCCGCCGCCTATGCGGAGGATCGCCAGGGCGCACCGGTCCGTTTCCTGGCCGGCGGCACGACCTTGATCGACCTCATGAAGCTCGACGTGGAGCGTCCTGGCATGGTGGTGGACATTAACCGTCTGCCGCTGGACCGGATCGAGCCCACGCCGGAAGGCGGCGTGCGCATCGGCGCGACGGTCCGCAACGCGGACCTGGCCCACGACCCGGTCATTCGCGAGCGCTATCCCGTGTTGTCGCAAGCCTTGCTCTCGGGCGCCTCGGCACAATTGCGGAATATGGCGACGACGGGCGGCAATCTTCTGCAGCGGACCCGCTGCGTCTATTTCCGCGACGTGGCCATGCCCTGCAACAAGCGCGAACCGGGGTCGGGGTGTCCGGCCATCGGCGGCTACAACCGCAACCTGGCCGTGCTCGGCACCAGCGACGCCTGTATCGCAAGTAATCCCTCCGATATGAACGTGGCGCTGATGGCGCTGGGCGCCGCTATCGAGATCCAGGGCGCCGATGGCGCCCGCACGGTCGGTATCGACGATTTTTTCCTCCTGCCGGGCGATACGCCGCAGCGCGAGACGGTGCTTGCACCGGGCGAGCTCATCACCCACGTGACGTTGCCGCCCTTGCCGGCAGGCACGCGGTCGCATTACCTGAAGCTGCGCGACCGCGCCTCGTATGAGTTCGCGCTCGCCTCGGCGGCGGTGGTCGTCACCATGGCCAACGGGAGCATCAAGACGGCACGCGTGGCCATGGGCGGAATCGGCACGCGGCCCTGGCGGGTGCCGTCGGCCGAGTTGCTGCTGGCAGGCGGAGCCCCTTCGGCCGCGGTGTTCGAGGCCGCCGCGCGAGAGTTGCTGCGCGATGCGCGGCCGCAAAGCGAAAACGCCTTCAAGATCGAGCTGGCCCGGCGTTGCCTGGTCCATGCCTTGAATACCGTCACTGCGGCGGACTAGCGGAGAGCGACGATGACGACGACCGCGCATCCCGATACCCCCATCGGCCGGGACTACACGCGAGTGGAAGGACCGCTCAAGGTGACCGGCCGCGCCCGGTATGCGGCGGATCACCGGTTCCCCGGCATGCTGTACGCCGTACCCGTCTGCGCGACGGTAGGCAAGGGCCGCATCCGCGGCATCGAGGCCGGCGTCGCCCGCGGCATGCCGGGCGTGCACAAGGTCTACACCCGCGAGAACATCGGGCGCTTTCCGCGGGTGGACGAGAAAACGGCGAAGCTCGACGAGTACCGGCCGCCGATGGAAGACGACGTGATCCGCTACTACGGACAGTACGTCGCGGTAGTCGTGGCCGATACGCTCGAGCAGGCCATCGCCGCGGCCGCCGCGGTGTACGTGGACTACGACGAGCAGGTGCCCGACGTATCCATGGACCTGGTGCCCGACGAAGAGCCTGCCGTGGAGTCCGAGCGGGGCGATGCCCAGGGCGAGTTCGATCGCGCCGCGATTCGGATAGACCATACCTACACCACGCCGCCCGAGACCAACAACCCGCTGGAGCTGCACGCCACCGTGGCGGTATACGACGAAGCACAGGGCTTCACGCTATATGAGAGCTCCCAGGGTGTCGTGAACCACAAGGCTGCCATGGTGCGGATGCTGGAGGTGCCGGAAGACCGCGTACGCATCATTACCGAACACGTCGGCTCGGGTTTCGGCAGCAAGCTGTGGCCCTGGGGACACTCAGTGCTTGCCGCCGCGGCCGCGCGCGACCTGGGGCGGCCGGTGAAACTGGTGCTGAGCCGCCGCATGATGTTCCACAACGTCGGGCACCGATCCAATACCCGGCAGCGCGTACGGTTGTCCGCGACCAAGGACGGCAGGCTGACCTCGTTGCAGCACGACTATCTCTTTCACGTGGCGAGGGAGGAATACCACAAGGAGAATTGCGGCGAAGCGACCGCCTTCCTGTACAGCACGCCCAACCTGCGCGTGACCTACGGCTCGGCCCGACGCGACATCGCGCCGACCACGTCCATGCGCGGGCCGGGCGCCGTGCCGGGGCTGTACGCGATCGAGTCGGCCATGGACGAGCTGGCCATCGAGCTGGGCCTCGATCCCGTCGAACTGCGATTGCGCAACGAGCCCGAGCGCGACGAAGGGGCCAACCTGCCATTCTCGTCGCGTCATCTACGCGAGTGCCTGCTGCAGGGGGCCGAGCGTTTCGGGTGGGCGCGGCGCGATCCGCGCATCGGGTCCATGCGGCGCGACGGACTCATACTGGGCTGGGGGATGGCCGCCTGTTCGTGGATGGCGATGAGACTGAAGGCGCAAGCCCGAGTGGAGTTGCGTGTCGACGGCACCGTGCGCGTGGCCAGCGCTACGCAGGACATCGGCACCGGCACCTACACGGTAGTCGCGCAGATGGCGGCGTTCGTGCTGGGCGTGCCGCTCGATCGCATCGAGGTCGCGCTCGGCGATACCACCCTGCCGCCGGGGCCGACGTCCGGAGGGTCCATGGCCACCGGATCGCTGGTGCCGGCCGTGCTCGCCGCCGCGCGCGATGCCGTCGGCCGGCTTGCCGATTGCGCGGTCCGCGCCGGGCTGCTCGAGGCGAAGCCGCCCGGGGGCTGGCGCGTGACCGACGGACGCCTTCATGGCGCAGACCGGCCGCCTTCTTCGGGCGTGCCTTTCGAGCAGGCGCTGCGGACCGCCGGGCTCGACCGCATCGCCGGCCAGGGAAGCGCCGAAGGCAGCGAAGCCGATCCCGCGTTCAAGCGCCATTCCAATCACTCCTTCGGCGCGCATTTCGTCGAAGTGACCTGGGAGCCCGCCATTGCCCGCCTGCGCCTGTCGCGCGTGGCGACCGTCATCGATGCCGGCCGGATCATCAATCCGCGCACCGGACGCAACCAGATCGAGGGTGCCATCGTGATGGGGCTGGGCATGGGGTTGCTGGAGGAAACCTCGTACGACCGGCGCAACGGGGCGCCCGTCAACAACAATCTCGCGGACTACATGGTCGCCACCAACGCAGACGCGCCGGAGATCGACGTGCATTTCGTCGAGTACCCGGACACGGTTCTCAACGAACTCGGCGCGCGTGGCATAGGCGAGATCGGCCTGGCAGGCGTGGCGGCGGCGATCACCTCGGCGGTTCACCATGCCACCGGCGTGCGGGTGCGCGACCTGCCGGTGAAGATCGAGGACTTGCTGGCGTCAGGGGCGGCGGGCTGAGCCGTTGCGGCTTGCCGCCCTGGTCCTGACGCCTGGCGAAGGCCGCGGGCCGCCGCGGAAGAGATCCACGATCACCTCGCGCAGCCAGGCGTTGCCCGGCTCCTGATCGTGCCGCTTGTGCCAGTACACCATTACGTCATAGCCCGGCATCTGTACCGGCGGCGCGAAGTGGCACAGCCCCCAGCGCCGCGCCACCGACAGCGCGAGGTTGCGCGGCATGATGGCAATGACGTCGGTATCGGCCACCAGCTCGGCGATGGCCAGGAAGTGCGTCACCCGCGCCACCACCTGGCCGCTCATGCCGTTGGCGACCAGCATGCGGTCGATGAGCACGGAGTGATTGGTGCCGGCCACGTTCGGGACGACGTGGCGGGCCCGCTTGAACTCGGCCAGGCTCAGCGTGCCGCGTGGCACCGTGGACGGCCGCGCGACGCATGCATAGACGTCCGAGAACAGGATCTGGCTGCGTACGCCGGCGATGTCGGGATTGATGGCGCCCAGCGCGAGATCGATGCTGCCCTTGGACAGCTCCTGGGCCAGTTCTTCGGGGCTGGCGCTGGTGGCGACGGTTTCTACGCACAGGTGCGGCGCATGGTGCTGCAGATGGCGGATCAGCCTGGGCAGGAAGGTGTGCTCGCCGATGTCGGTCATGGCCAGCCGGAATACCCGGCGCGCGGTCTCGGGCACGAACGAGCCCTTCTCCAGCGTCTGGGCGAGGATCTGCAGAGCCTGCGAGACCGGACCCACGAGTTCGTCGGCGAAAGGCGTGGGCTCGACGCCCTTGGCCAGCCGGACGAAAAGCGGATCCCCGTACATGTCGCGCAGGCGGGCCAGCGCATGGCTCATGGCGGGCTGGCTCAAGCCCAGCGCCTTGCCCGCGGCCGTGAGGTTGCGCGTGCGGTAGATGGCATCGAACAGGTCCAGCAGATTCAGGTCCAGCTTGCGCGACAGCGGCTTGTCCATGCCTAAGACATTCTTACGAAGAATGATTGAGATTCAATCATTTCATTTTACATATATCTAGCCCAAACCTAAGATTCGCCCCACATCGAGTGGAGCGAGACGATGAAAGAACCGATATCCGCCAGTCGGCCCGGTTTCGCCGGGTACGTGCTGGACGACGAGAGCAGTGGCCGCTTCCTGGTCGACCGCGAGATCTACAAGGATCCGGCGCTTTTCGAAGCCGAGATGGCGCGTATCTTCGAAGGCGGCTGGGTCTACCTGTGCCACGAGAGCGAATTGGCGCAGCCTGGCGACTACGTGACGCGCTACATGGGCCGCCAGCCGGTGGTCGTGAACCGTCGCAAGGACGGCAGCATTGGCGCATTCGCTAATGCCTGTTCGCACCGCGGAACGGTCGTGGCGCCTTTGCGCAAGGGTTCGGCCAAGAGCTTCACCTGCCGCTTCCACGGCTGGACCTACAACGAAGCCGGCCGCTGCATCAAGATCAAGAACCAGGAGACCGGCGCCTATCCCGAAGGCGAGAACCTGCGCGAGACCGTCGGCCTGAAAGCGGTACCCCGCGTGGAAAGCTACCGCGGCTTCGTGTTCGGCAGCCTGCGCGCGGACGTGGACGGCCTGGCGGCGCATCTCGGGCCGGCCAGGGCCTGGATCGACCTGATGGTGGATCAATCGCCGGAGGGACTGGAAATCGTCGAGGGCGATTCGACCTACGTCATCCGGGGCAACTGGAAGATGGGCGGCGAGAACGGCGTCGACGGCTACCACGTCAGCACCGTTCACCGCGTGTTCGCGGCCACCATGGCAATGCGCGAAGAAGCGCGCGGCGACGCCGGTACCCAGAAGACCGAGGCCGGCCGCATCATGGGCAGGGTCGAGTCCGGCGCCGCGGACTTCGGCAACGGCCATATCGGCATCTGGGCCAGGCGCTCATCGCCGCAGGCGGCGCCGTTGTACGAGGCGCGCGAGCGCCTGCTGCGCGAATTCGACGAGCGCAGGGTGGACTGGATGGTCGGCATGGGGCGCAACCTCTATCTCTTCCCCAACATGCTGCTGTTCGACCAGCCCTCCACGCAGATCCGCATCCTGCGGCCGCTTTCGGCGGACCGCACGGAAGTGCGCATCCAGTGCATCGCACCGCGTGGCGAAAGTGCGCAGGCGCGCGCCTCCCGCCTGCGCAAGTTCGTGGATTTCTACCTGCCGACGGGCATGGCCACCTCGGACGACATCGCCGCGCTGGAAGACACGGCCATCGGCGGCGAGGCCAGACTCAGCCGCTGGAACGACTACAGCCGCGGCGCGGCCGCCACCGTGCCGGGCAATCAATGCCGCTCGCTGCTGGACATCGGCTGCGAGGCAGTCGCGGCTTCCGACAATTGGGACCACGAGGTGTTCTACCAGGGCTACTACCGGCACTGGCTGCGGATGATGAACGGGGAGCAGCGCTGATGGGCATCGATACCGACCTGTACGCGCAGGTGTGCACCCTGCTGGCCAAGGAAGCCCTGTACCTGGACGAGAAGAACTGGGACGCCTGGCTGGAACTGTTCGCCCCGGACGTGGAGTACTTCGTTCCCGCCTGGATATCCGAGGACGCGCTGACCACCGATCCAAGCACGCAGCTGTGCCTGATGCACATGGATTCCCGGCTGGGCCTGGAGGAACGTGTCTTTCGCATCCGCAGCCGCGATTCTTTCGCATCCCTGCCGCTGGACCGGACTTCGCACCAGACGAGCAACGTCCTGATTACCGGACTGGCCGGCGACGAGGTCGAGGTGAGCGCGTCCTGGCTGGTCCATTGCGTGGGGCCGCGCGGCGACGCCACCCGGGGCGGCCGTTATTACTACACCCTGCGGCGCATGGCGGGGGAGCTGAAGATCGCGCGCAAGCACATCGTGATGATCGACGAGAAGATCGAAGGCACCGTCGACGTCTATCACATATAGGTGGCCGGGATCATGCATGTCATTACCGCAATCTTCGAGGATGGGCGGTCGGTCCGGTTCCCGGGCAGGCCCGGGGAGGTCGTCTACCAGTCCGCCTATCGCGCCTCGGTACGGCTGGCCCACGATTGCCTGGAAGGCGCGTGCGGCGAATGCAAGGCCTGGTGTACGGAGGGAGAGTTCGACCTGGACGACTACAGCGACGAGGCGCTGTCGTCCGAAGAGCGGCGGGAAGGGCAGACGCTGCTGTGCAAGATGGTGCCTCGCTCGTCCTGCGTGGTGGAACTTCCCTATCCCTCGGATTTCGATGCGGGGCGCGGGCCGGCGACCATCGAGGCACGGCTGGCGGACATCGAACGGGTTTCGTCGACCGTCGTGCGGACACGGTTCGAGGTGGCGGAGCCCCTGGATTTCCTGCCCGGGCAATACACGAACCTGTCGGTGCCGGGCGGCGGCGTATCCCGGGCCTATTCGTTCGCGAATCCGCCGGGCGAGGCTTCGCTGGAGTTCTTCCACAAGCTGGTGCCGGAAGGAGCCATGAGCAGCTACCTGGCTGGCCGCGCCCGCGTTGGCGACGCGCTGGCGATGACGCCGCCTTCGGGCCATTTCTACCTGCGAGACAGCGGCCGCCCGCTGCTGATGATCGCGGGCGGCACGGGGCTCGCGCCCTTCCTTGCCATGCTGCGCCGCCTGGCCCGCACGCCGGCGCCCGCGCGCCCCATGCGGCTGCTGATCGGCGCCAATGCGGCGTCGGAGTTCTTCGCCGATGCGCAATTGGCGGAGCTGGCCCAGGCCCTGCCGCTGGAAGTGGAACGGATCGCCGCTTCAAGCGAGGGATGGGCAGGCGCCACGGGGTACGTCACCCGGTTGCTGCGCGACGCCATGCTGGCGGACATGCCCGACGTCTATCTATGCGGTCCGCCCGGAATGATCGAATCCTGCGTCGAGTGGCTGGCCGGCCGCGGCGTGGACCGCCGCCGGATCCGGGCCGAGAAATTCCTTCCCTCGGCCTGAACCGGGGGAAAGCGAGCCGCCCGGGCTTCGCCGAGCCGGGCGGCTGGACCACAAGTGACCCCAGTGTCACGCACATACGGAGACACCCATGACCAAGCCTGTTCTGCCCGCCTGTATCAGACGCGCCGCCTGTCTTCTCCTGGCCGGCAGCCTGTTGTTCCTCCACGCCGGGGCCGGCGCGAAAGAAGAGGCGTGGCCCGCCAAGCCGATACGCATCGTCGTGGCATTCGCGCCGGGCGGCCTGATCGACATCATCGCCCGGACCTTCCAGCCGCGCCTGAACGAGATATTCGGCCAGCCGGTCATCATCGAGAACCGTCCCGCGGCGGGCGGGACGGTGGCCGAAGGCGCGGTGGCCCGGGCCGAACCGGACGGGTACACGCTGTTGATGACCGCCGACGGCGTGCCCGCCAATCCGCACCTGTACAAGGGGCTCTCCTACGACATGTTCCGCGATCTGCAGCCGGTCAGCCAACTGGTGCGCATTCCGCTGGTGCTCCTGGTCAACCCCGCCCTGCCGGTGAAGACCGTCAAGGAGCTGGTCTCGTTTGCCGCCGCCGCGCCGGGCAAGTATTCCTATGCGAGCCCCGGCGCGGGAACGAGCAACCATCTGTTTTTCGAGGTGTTCAAGGACATGACGCGTATGGACATGGTGCATGCGCCATACAAGGGCGGCAGTCCGGCCATGACCGACCTGGTGGGCGGACACGTGCAGGCGCTGCTGATTTCCGCCACGCTGGCGGTCCCGCAGGCGCAAGGCGGCAAGGTGCGTGCACTGGCGGTCACCAGCGAGAAGCGGATGGATTCCATTCCCGGCGTACCGACTTTCGCCCAGGCCGGCTATCCCGAGTTCAATCCCCATCAATGGGCAGGCCTGTTCGTTCCGGCGGGTACGCCTCCCGCCCTCGTCGCGCGCATCCACGAGGCCTTCGCGAAGGCCGCCGAAGCGCCCGAGGTGCGGGCCAGGCTGAAGGAGCTCTCGGCGGAACCCTTCATGACCTCGCCCGAGGAGTTCAAGCGCAACCTTAGGAAGGACTACGACATGCTGGGAGCGCTGATCGAGAGCAAGGGCATCACGCGCTAGCTGTGGTGCTGGGCGGGCGAGGCCGCCCGGTCCCGCTCTTTGCGTGACGCCTTCCAGGCCGCATAGGCGGCCGGCATGCAGATGCCGCATGGACGATATCCGGCCGCGAGAGCGTCCGACTCGCGCAGGAAAAACACCCGGTGCTCGACGTATCCGCCGCGCGCGATGGCCCGTGCGGCGGCCGGACAGTCCAGGCGGCCATATATCCTGCTGCGGCGGTGTCCGCCCCAGGCGCCCGGCTCGTCGCCGAGATAAGCCTTGCCGCCGGCGCCGACCAGGCGCCAGCGCTTCTTCATGCTCGAGCCGCCTCGGCCAGCGCGCCTTCATGCGCCAGCAGCCAGCGCTTGCGCGCCAGGCCCCACGCATAGCCCTTGAGCGCGCCGTCCTTGCCGATGACCCGATGGCAGGGCACGACGATGGCGAGCGGATTGGCGGCGTTGGCGGCGCCGATCTCGATGGCCATGCGGGGATCGGCGTAGCCCAGGGCGCGAGCCAGTTCGCCGTAGCTCGCCGTTCGTCCGGCCGGAATGCCGCGCAGCGCGGCCCAGACCTGGCGCTGCAAGGCGGTGCCGGCGGTCGCGGTCGGAATGTCGTCGAGCGCGGCCAGGTCGCCTTCGAAATAGCGGACGAAACGGGCGGCGATGCCGGCCGGCGCAGGCCCTTCGGCGGCTTCGTATTGCCCATAGCGCGTGCGCAGGCCGCGATGCAAATGACCGTCGTGGTCCTGGAAATCCACCGCGCGCAGCAAGCCCTGCGCGTCGATGGCCAGGCGTAGTCCCCCCAATGGCGAGTCCAGGCGGGCAAGTCGGAGTTTCATGATGAGTCCTTCAACCGGAAAAGCGGCGACGTGCCGCGATGGTTGTCACTCTAGGCCCCGGGAAAAGGCCGTGCACTCCGGCTCTTGCGTTTGAATTCCGCCGCGGTCCTTCAAGCCGAGGCCGCCATCAGCAGCATCATCGGCCGATCGCGTTCCTCGGCCAATTCGGGCTGAGTGGCCAGGTCTTCATCCGATGGGCCCCATTCCACCAGCCTCGTGACCGTGAATCCCGCCTCGTCGAGCAGCCGGAACAGCGTGCCTATCGTCCGGTGCTGCTTGACCACGCCTTCGGCCAGCCAGTTGGTGGTGCGCGGGCCCTCGACCTGGTAGCTGTCGATCGGCCAGGTCTTGCGGCCGTCGGCATCCACGCGCCATCCCGGATGGCGCGACGCCATGTAGATCGGATGCTCGATGGAGAAGACGAGGCGGCCCGCCGGCCTGAGCGAGGCGTGGATGGCCGAGAACAGGCCGGCGAGGTTCTCGATGTAATGGAAGGTCAGCGAGCTGTACGCAAGATCGAACGCCGCGCGGGGCAGAGAGGGCCGCTCGAGATCGGCCCGCTGGTAGACGATGCCGTCGCCGGCCGTGAGCTCGCGCGCGCGGGCCAGCATCCGGTCGGAAACGTCGAGCGCCAGCACGTTGCGCGCGCCATGTTCGCGCGCCCAGCGGCTGAACCACCCATAGCCGCATCCCAGATCGACGACGGCCTGGTCCCGGACATCGCCCACCATGTTCCGCAGCGCGGGCCATTCGGGGGCGCCGGCAAGCCCGTGGATGGATCGGTTGAGCCGGCTATAGCCTTCGAAGAATGCCGGATCGTCGTAGATGTTCTGGGTCATGGTTCTTCGGCTTCTTGCTAGTCCGCCCTCGCCACGCAATAGGCGGCGGTATCGTAGGGAACGGTCACGACGGCGCGATCGCGCAGCTCGGGTTCGGCGGCGATCAGCGCCCGCAGCCGTTCATCGACCAGCGCCTTCTTTTCCGGCGGCAAGGCCGAAATGAAGCTGGTCGAACGCACCCGGTTCAGGATGACGTCTTCCGGCGAGCCGGTGTGGCCGTTGGCGTAGTGCCGCTCGTCGATCGGTCCGAAGCCCGGATGGGGAAACGCCTTGCGCCAGGCGCCGGTGTAGTAGCGAGGCGCGTCGCCTTCGAACTCGTTGACGATGCGGTCCATCTGCGCCACCCAGGGCACGCGGGCGTCGCGCATGTTCCAGACCAGCCCCAACCGGCCGCGCGGCTTGAGCACCCGGTGGATCTCGCTCAAGGCCTCGGCCGTTGCGAACCAGTGGAAGGCCTGGGCACAGACCACGACATCGACGCTGGCATCGGGAAGCGGGATGGCCTCGGCCGTGCCGACCAGCGGCCGGACCTCGGGCTGGGCCGCCGCGAGCTTGTCCAGCATGGCGGCAACCGGCTCCACGGCGATCACGCTTGCCCCCGTGGCGAGCAGGCGGGGCGTGAACTTGCCGGTGCCGGCGCCCAGGTCCAGCACAGTGGCGCCTGCCTGCAGCCCCAGCGTATCGCGCAGCCACGCGGCGATCTCCGGCGGATAATCGGGACGCCCGCGGACGTAGGTGTCGGCCCCCTTGGCATAGCCATCGGCGGCGGCGTGATGAATGGCGGGCGTGCTGTCCATGTGTGCTCTCCGGTGAAGCGCAGGGGCCGATCTGTTTTACCACGCGCGTTTGCTTGGCAAGGAAGCGACATGCGGGAAATCGGCTGGGACGGCTTCATGAAGGTCGAGCTGCGCGACGCGCGAGCCATTCCTCGCGCGTGATCTCCCATATCTCGCTGGGCAGTCGCCCCGATACATAGCCGCGTTCCTCGGTGGCGACGATGCGCATGCCGTTGCGCGCCGATATCCTGCTGGACGGGATGTTGGTTGCCGCCTTCGGCACCCGCAGCCTGGGCTTGCCCAGCGCTTCGAACCAGTAGGCGGTGACGGCTTCGCTGGCCTCGGTCATGAGGCCTTGCCCTTGCCATTCCGGCACCATCCAGAAGCCGCGGTTGTTGTCCGGGTCGTCCATGAGACTGATCACGCCGATCAGCAGGTCCGGTTCCTGCCTGGGGCGCAGGCTCCAGTGCCACTCGCGGCCTTCGGCCATGGCCGGCAGCGCCGCGTCGCGCAGGAAGGCGAGCGCGCCGTCGTCGGGATAGGGCCAGGGTACGCGGTCGGCCAGAAAGCGCACGATTTCCCAGCGCGGGAAGGCCTGCTGGATGGCCGGGGCATCGGCCAGCGTCAAGGGCTGCAGCACCAGGCGCGGCGTGGCGAGAGTGGGAAAAGGCATCGCGGTATCCTGTGAGCAAGACAGTGTATTGCAGCTGCACAAACCGCCGGATCCAGGATACGCCGATAGCGCGGGCGTTACCCTTTGCCCGTTTCCGACGCGGCCAGTTCCCTGAGCCTGGCTTTCGATATCTTGCCTACGCCGATGCGGGGGAAATCCTCGACGAATACGATTTCCCGCGGCACTTTGTATTTGGCGAGCTCCCGCCGGCAGACCGCGACGATGCGCCCGGACAGGTCCGGGCCGCCCTCGCTGCCGGACGCCAGCCTCACGAAGGCGATCGGAACTTCGCCGTATGCCGCATCCGGCCGGCCGACCACGGCGACCTCGCCAACCTCGGGCACACCGCGTATGACCCGTTCGATCTCGGCCGCCGACACGCCTTCGCCACCCACCTTGAGCAGGTCCTTGGCACGGTCGCCGAACTGGATCGAGCCGTCGTCGTGCAGCAGCACGCTGTCGCCCGTCTTGAAGTAGCCGTCGTCGAAAGCGTCTCGCGTCGCCTGGGAGTTGCCGAAGTATTCCGCGAAGAGCGTGACGCCTGGCGTGCCGCGGATGAGAAGATGGCCGCGTTCTCCCGGCCGGCAGTCGCGGCCATGATCGTCGACGATGCGCACGCCGTAGCCTGCCGATGCATGGCCGATGGCGCCCGGGCGCGGCGGCGACCATGGATCGGTGACGATGCCCTGGGCGACCATTTCGGTCATGCCCCAGGCTCCCATCATCTTCAGGCCGAAATGGGCTTCGTGTTCAGGCTGCCACAGCGCGTTGCACCATTGCCGGAAGGCGTGGCCTTGGGGGACGGGCATGCCGGCCAGCACGTTGGCGCTGAAGATGACGTGCGATCCCACGGTGCAGCGATGCTCCAGCGCAACGGGCCAATAGCGGCTGGCCGAAAAGCGCGGCTGCAGGACGACGGTTGCGCCGGCCCGGAGCGCGGGAAAGACGGACCATGACAAGCCGACCACGTGGAACAGCGGCAGGAATACGTGATAGATGTCGTCGCTGCGCAGGCCTTGCTGCATGGCCCCCAGCCTGCCGGCCCACAACGCGTTGGCATGGGTCCACAGCACGCCCTTGGGCTTCGATGTGGTGCCGCTCGTGAACAACACGGATAGCGGCGCCGATGCATCGGCTGGCCTGCGCGGCGCGGGCGCGGCCAGCAACGCGGCGTAGCGTTCGTCGGGCCTGGGGGCGGTGGCAAGGTCTGCCGGCTGGCCGGCATCGTCGTCAGTGATCGCCATCCATTCCAGCGCATGGCAATGGCTCCGGATCTTGTCTGCGAACTTCGGCTGAGTCACGGCGCCCCGGGCCCCGGTCAATTCGGCGAAGTAGGCCAGTTCAGGACCGGCGGCCATGGCGTTGGTGGGGACGCAAACCGCGCCCAGGTACGCGCAGGCGAAATACGTCAGCAGGAATTCCGGGCAGTTCTCCAGGTGCATCAGCACCCGGTCGCCGGCTCGTATGCCGCGGGCCTTCAGTCCGCCAGCCAGGCGTTCGACCTGGCCCGCGAACTCGGCATAGGTCCAGGTGCGTGATGAGCCGGGCTCCGATGCCCAGATCAGGAAGGGATGGCGGGGGCGCTCGGCGGCTTTCTTGGCGAGCAGTGCGGCCAGGTCCTGGCCGGCGAATTGCAATAGGGCGTCCGGGTGTGTCATGGCGCGGGGTCCCACGAACCGTATTCGAGCCAATGTTCGAGCATCCAGAGGCGGTCGGCGCCCCAGATGGGCTGGCCGTCCACGATGAAAAAGGGCACGCCGAACACGCCTGCGGCGACGGCATGGTCCACCTCTTCCCGGAGTCGCGCCTTGATCCCGGGCGATTCCATGCCTTGGCGCAGGGCCTCCACGTCCAGTCCTTGCAAGGCCGCTTCATGCAGGACGGCCTCGGCGGTGGAAATGTCTTCCCCCCGGGCCCACAGCTTCGCGCAGATGCCTTTGGCAAAGCGCGCGGCTTGCGCGGCGTCGCGCTGTTTCAGCCAGAGGAAAGCGCGCAGCGCGCGGATCGGCGACACGTCGGGGTGGCGGAGTTCGCATATCGGCACGTTCATCAGGCGCGCCATCCGGCTCTTGTCCTGCCTGGAGTAGTCGCCCTTGAGCGGCGTGGCCGGAACGGGCTTCAGGCCCATCACCTGCAATACCGTGACGCTCAATAGCACGGGCCGCCAATCCACCTGCCTGCCGTAGCGCGCCGCCAGCGCCTCGATGCGGGTCGAAGCCAGGTAGCCGTAGGGCGAGATCGGATCGAAATAGAACGCGATGGGCGGCAACCGGTCCATGACGGCTACAGCTTTTCAATACCCGCGGCCTTCACGATGCCGCCCCATCGCGTAAGCTCGCTCGCGATGAGCTGCGAAAACTCTGCCGCCGTACTGGTCTCGGGATCCAGGCCCATGCCGGCATAGCGTTGGCGTACTTCCGGCAGCGCGATGACTCGGTGCACTTCCCGCTGCAGGCGTTCGACGATGGCCGGCGGCGTGCCGGCCGGCGCCAGCAGCCCCTGCCACAGCTGCATGTCCAGGCCCTTCAGCCCCAGGCTGGCGAAGGTCGGCACGCCGGGAAACGACGGATGCTCGGCGCGCGAGGTAATGGCGATGGCCTTGAGCTTGCCGGTCTTCAAGCCGGCGCCGATCGAGATCGAGTCCGAGATGGTCGCCAGCACATCGTTGGCGAGCGCGGCGTTGACCGCGTCGGTGCTGCCCTTGTAGAGAATTTCCTGGAAGCGGGTCCCGGCTTGCAGGTTGAGCTGTTCGCCGACCAGGCGGAACGGTGCGGCGGCTGACGAGTAGTTGGCCTTTTCCGGGTGTGCTTTCGCATAGGCGAGCAAGTCGGGCCAGGTCTGCGCGGGAGCGCCCTTGTTCACGGCCATCAGCACCGGCAGCGAAGCCACCAACGAGATGGGAGCGAAATCCTTCGCGGCATCGTACTTGACCTCCTTGTACAGCGCCGGGTTGATAGCCAGCGCGCCGCTGGCGCCCAGAAGAATGGTATAGCCGTCGGGCGCGGCCCGCGCCACGTATTCGGTCGCGATCATCGAGGCCGCGCCGGGGCGGTTCTCCACCACGACCTGGACACCCAGTCCTTCGGACATCTTCTGCGCCAGCGCCCGCGCGAGGATGTCGCTGCCTCCCCCTGCCGTATAGCCCACCACCAGGCGGATCGGACGGTTAGGGTAGTCGTTCGCGAAGGCGGGAAGGTGAGCGAATGCGGCGAGCACGACGGCCCCCGCCGACAGGCGTATGCAAGGCATGGTGTCTCCTGGATCGTTGGGTGCTCATGCTCGGATCGGCGATCGCGGGCAGGGCGCTGCTTTGCCGACAGCGTCCGGATAATATAAGGTATCCTTATAATAAACGGAACAAGGGGGAACCCTAGCGTTCCGAGGCTTTCATGCAGCCGCGCCTACCCGTCGATCGGGACTGTCGCGGCTCGGGAGCGCGACGGCGTAGCCGGATTCAGAACCGATGGCGTATGCCCAGGCCAACACCAGCCTGGTTGCGCTTATTGGCTGCGATCACGTAGGCCGGCTGCGAGTTGTAGGTTTCGAAATTCAACGCCGAGTTCCTGGCGTAGGCCGTGGCGAGATAGATGTCGGTGCGCTTGGACAGAGAATATGTGGCGATGAAAGTGAACTGCCACGGGTTTTTCGGGTCTACGACCGCCGTGCCGGTCCTGGCCGATTTCATGTCGTCGTAGAAGGCGCCCAGGGTCAGCATCAGGGGCGTGCTGGCCCGGTAGTTCAGCCCGAACCACCAGAGGTCGTCTCGTATCGCAGACCCCATGGCGGCGGTGTCGTTCTTGTTGTAGCGATAGGCCGCGACGGCACGCAAGTCATCGGTGACCTGGTACCGCACGGCGATGGCCGCCTTGCGGGTCCGCGTGTAGTCGCCGGTGGCGGATTTGGCGCTGTTGAGGTCGCCGTAGGCAATCGTGACGCCGAATGGTCCTTGAGCGTATTCGAGCCCCATGCCGTAGCCCGATGATCCGGTCATGGTGCCGGGCTGTTCCCCGAAGCTCCAGTGCGCCACGGCACGGATCGGACCGAAGCTGCCCTGGTACTGGATGGAGTTGTCCTCGCGCAGGTTTCCGCCGACGATGAATGGCGGCGATGGCTCGTAGCCGCTGTAGCCTCCTGGCGTATAGCCGGCAAGCATGATGAACAACGGGGTGTAATGCCGGCCAGCGGTCAACTTGTGGCGTCCGCTTCCGAATTCCAGACCCACCCAGGCCTGTCGCCCGAACAGCCGGCCGCCTTGTGTGGCGTTGCCGGTGTCGGGATTGAATCCGCCTTCGAGCGTGAAGACGGCACGCGTGCCGTTCCCCAGGTCCTCGGCGCCGCGCATGCCCCATCGGCTGGGTGACAACCCCGCTGAGTTGAGCGCGAATCTAGACTTGCCCTCGGGGCTGGCGCCGGCATTGTGAGTGGTGTATTCGATATTGGCATCGATGAGGCCGTACAGCGTGACCGACGATTGTGCATGGATGGTGCCGGCGTAGAGGCTCGCAAGGGTGCAGATAGCGCCGGCAAGGCATTTCTTGTTCATTGGTATCTCCTCCTGGTTGATTGCATGTCCTGCCATCGGACGTCCCGGAAGGGCAGGGCGCTTTGGCACGGATCGTGCGGTGGCGATTTCAAGCGCTCATGCCGCCGTCGACCATCAGCCGGCTGCCCGTGGTGAAGCTGCTGGCGTCGGACGCCAGGTACAGCACCGAACGGGCAATCTCGCTCGGCGTGGCATGGCGCCGTAGCGGGATCCTGTCGTTGAAGAACTCGGTGGCGTTGCGTTGCAGGACCGCTGACAGGCTCTTCTCGATCGCGGCCTGGAAGGCGTTATCCACCGGCCCTGGATGGATGGTGTTGACGCGAATGCCACGCGCGGCCGCTTCCTTCGCAACTGCGCGCATCAGACCTACCTGGGCGTGCTTGGCCGTGATGTAGGCGTATACACCGGGATCGCCGCGCACCCCCGCCACGCTGGATGTGATGACGATGCTGCCGCCATCGTTCATCGCGGCCATTCCGTACTTGCATGCGAGGAAGGCGCCGCGAACATGTACGCGCATCACGGCATCGAACACCTCCTCCGGGTAGTCCGACAGCGGCGCAATGATGCCGGTATTGCCTGCATTGCTGACGATGACATCTATCTTGCCAAAGGTGGCGACCGCGTGTCGTACGTAGTCCTGGGTGGCGGCGGCGTCGCCCACATCGGCCGCCACCCAGCCCACGTTTTGTTCGCCCAGCTCCGCGGCAGTTCGCGCCAGTGCTTCGGCGTCCAGGTCTACCAGCATCACGCGCGCGCCCTCTCGCAGGAACAGGCGAGCGCTTTCCCTGCCTATGCTGCCGGCCCCGCCAGTTATCACGCACACCTTTGCCTGCAATGCTTGCACCTTCGTCTCCTTGGTTCATACGGTTTTCGCCAAACCGATCGTTCTATTGACAACTGATCACGTCATTCTCTAAATTATTGCACTACTCGGTGCAGTTTACAAAATAACTGATGAATGGAGATACGATGAAAATCGCCAACCCTGCTCTCGTCGACGTCAGGACCGACGACCACCCCACCGGGGTGCTGGGCTTTCGCTACCTGCTGGAGGGAGAGCCAAATAGTCCCGAGAATTTCGTCATGCTTATTGCCGAAAACCTGGGTCACTTCGAAATGGTCCAGCACCGGCACAACTTCGATCAGTTCCGCTTTACGCTGAAGGGAAAGATGAATCTGGGCCGCGGCCGGATCCTGAACGAAGGGGATCTTTGCTATTTCCCGGAGGGAACGTCGTACGGTCCTCAGGACGATCCGGCCGGGCCGGTCGTGTTGGTGGTGCAATTCGGCGGTGCCAGCGGCTACGGCTACATGAGCGTCGACCAGTATCTGTCTGGCCGCGAGAAGCTGAAGGAGACGGGGCGTTTCGACGGGCCGGTGTATATCCGCCAGGAACAAGGCAGGACCATCAAGAAATTCAGCATCAACGCCATCTGGGAACAATCCATGGGCACCCGCATGCTGATTCCCGCTCCGCGCTACGACGATGTGGTGATCATGAAATCAGCAGCCTTCCGGTGGACGCCTCTGCGTGCCACGCCGGGGGTACATCGCAAGCTCCTCGGCAGCTTCACCGAGCGCGGCACTACCGCCGAGATGCTGCGCCTGGAGGCCGGCACTACCTATGTTCCGCCACCAACCGAGGCTATCCGCCTAGCGTTCGTGCTGGACGGCGAAGGGCAGGCCGCTGGTCAAAGCCTGGGGACTCACTTCGGCCTGCAGATCGACCCTCGGGAAACTGTCGCCCTGAGCGCCAAACTGAAAATGGAATTGCTGCTGTTCACGCTGCCGCTGCTGGGCAGCGACTGGCTGCCGGCACAATTGCCGAGTACGGAAGCCCGGCCAGGGGAATCGGTCCAGGAAGCCGCCTGACCTCACAACAACAAATACGGAGGAGACGAAAATGGCGGGTCAACCCATTCGGCTGCGCTCGATTGCGGCCTGCATCATAGGGAACTGCTTCGAGTGGTTCGATTTCGTGGTGTACAGCCTGTTCTCGTTCGCCATTGCCAGGCAGTTCTTTCCCACCGAGGGCGAAGTCGTTTCGATGCTGCTGGCATTGGCCACCTTTGGCATCGGTTATGTCGTGCGTCCGCTGGGCGGCATCTTCTGGGGCCACTATGCGGATCGCGCCGGCCGCCGCGCCGCGCTGGCATGGATTTCCATCACAATGGCCATAGGCACGGCCATCATCGCCTTCACTCCGCCCTATGCCGCATGGGGCCTGATGGCTCCCGTGCTCATCGTGCTTGCGCGCCTGATCCAGGGTTTCTCGGCGGGCGGTGAATTTGCCAGCGCCACGGCGCTGCTGATCGAGTACGCGCCCCGCGATAAGCGGGGCCTTTACGCCAGCTGGCAGATGGCCTCGCAGGTAGCCACGATTGCGGCGGCGTCGCTCGCGGTACTCGTACTTACCCACGTCCTGGACAGGGACGCGCTCATGTCCTGGGGCTGGCGCACGGTATTCGTGTTCGGCATCCTGATCGGCCCGCTGGGCTACTACATGCGCAGCCGATTGGCGGAGTCGCCCGAATTCGAGCAATTCCTTCAGCAGCGCCGCGGTGCGCTCGCCGCTCCGCTTCGGGCGGTGCTTGCCCAATACCGCCCTGCATTGCTTTGCGGCGCGGGGGTGGTGTTGATCGGTACTTCCGCGTTCTACTTGTTGATGATCTATCTGCCCATCTTCGCCGCACGTCAGCTCGACCTGGGCATGGACGTGGCGCAAACCGCGACTATCCTGTGTTGCGTGCTGCAGTTCGGTGTATGCCTGTGGGCCGGCTATCTGTCCGACCGCTACGGCCGGCGCGCCGTCATGGCGCCAGCCTGCATCGCCTATGCGCTGTGCGCGTATCCATTGTTTGCGTGGCTCATCGACGCGCCGAGCTTTATGCGCCTGCTGGTGGCGCAAGGCATCACCAGCCTCTTTCTCGGCTTCATCTCGGGTCCGATGCCGGCCGCCTTGTCGGAGCTCTTTCCGGTAGGCATGCGCTCGAGCGGTGTCGGCCTGATCTACAACGTGGTGGGCGCCATCTTCGGCGGCTTGAGCCCGGCCATCATCACCTGGCTGATCGCGGCGACCGGCGACAAGGCCAGTCCCGCCTGGTGGGCGCTTGCGACCGGACTCACCGGCGCGCTGGCGACGTTGTTCCTCAGGCTGTCGGCGAACGGTCCCCCGGATCGATCATTGCCGGATCCGGCCAAACCCTAGTTCCGCGGAGACGCCGGCGCCGCTGCATGGACGCTCGAATGCTCGCAGGCGCGGCATGCGGCGGTCAGGTCGCGTAATAGGAGAGGAAGACGTCGACCGCCTCCTGCAGCGCCTGCAGCACTTCCTTGCGTGTCTCGCCCTTGCGTTCGAAGACCACGGGCCAGACACCGACGCCCTTTATCATGGACTGAAAGATATGGGCCGCCCTTTCCGGCGACTCCACCCGCAATCGTCCGTCGGCCACCGCGGCCTCGATCCAGGCCACGAAGCCATATTCGGTACGCCAATACCTGCGCAGCGCCGGCTCCACGCGCTCCACGCTGCGCAGGTGTTCGCCCAGGATGGCGCGAAACAGCTGCAACGTCTCGGCATCGCGCACGTGCGAAGCCGACACCAGGGCGTAGTCGTACAGCTGCGTACGCAGGGACTCCTCCGGCCGGTACTTCACTTTCTCGGTCTGCCCGATGCGGCTTGCAAGCTGCTCGATCAAGGCGCCGAACAGCAGTTCCTTGCTGGGGAAGTGGTTGTAGAGCGTCCGCTTGGAAACCTGCGCTCGCGCGGCGATCGCGTCCATGCTGACGCTCGCGTAGCCGGCTGTCCCGAATTCGACCGTGGCGGCTCGCAGCATGGCGGCGCGCTTTTCCATCGAGAGCGGGCGGCCACGCGCCTGACGGGAAGACTCGGGCTTGTCGGCGTCTGGCTTCTTGTTCGGCATGTTCCGGTATGGCGTGGCGTCGGGACTGCGAGTCCCCTGCGATTCGTGCTGAAGGACTGGCGCGCAGCGGCCCAGTATAAACAACCAGTGGCCCTGCCCGCTTGCGGAGGCTTTCCCGCGCAATGAGTCTTGTCTGTATCCGCTCTACGGAGCGGAGCGAGTACGGACGGCCCTACCCCGCTTCCGGCTTCCACCCGATCGACCGCGACACGCCCCGCGTTTCCTCCACCAGGGCCGCGGCGATCTCCGCCGGGCTGGGCACGATGGTCTGCCCCGGCGGCTCGCGGAAGATGAGCGTGATGACGGTGGAGACCGTGCCCTGGTAGTCGAGAATCGGCGCCGCCAGCGCCGACAGGTTGCTGACGTAGTGGCCGTGCCCCTCCGCATAGCCTCGCGTGCGCACCGTCTGGCAAAGGCGGTCCAGGTCGCCGGTGCCGATAGGCTCGCCGCGCGCCTTGGCGCGCGCGACCTCTTTCTGGATGAAGGGCTTGGTAATGGCGTCGGGCAGGTGGGCCATGAAGACCAGCCCCGAGGCCGAGGTCAGCACCGGGAACACCGAACCCAGGCCGAGGTCGGTGCCGATCAGGAAGGTGCTGCGCTTCAGGCGTATGCAGGTCGGCCCCGATTCGCCCCAGACGCACAGCAGTCCGGTCAGGTCGAAGCGTTCGCAGATGCGGTCGAGCGCCTGCGAGGCGAGCGTGAAGACATCGGTCTTGGTCATGGCCGATACGCCCCAGCGCAGCGCGCGGGGACCGAGGCCGTAGTGGCCGGTGGCGGGATCCTGGACCACCAGGCCGGACTTGGCGAAGCTCGTGAGATAGCGATGCGCCTGGCTGGCCGAGATGCCCGCCTCCTTGCCGATGTCGCGCAGCGGCAGCGAGCCGGTGGCGGCCGCCAGGGCGTCGATCACACGCACGCCGACTTCGACGGATTGGATGCCCTTTTTCTCGCGCACGACCGGCGCGGCGGCGTTCTTTTGCGGTTTCGATGCGGGCATGCGCGACAACCTGTCAATGAGGAAATGAGGTCACGGGGGTGCGCCGGACGCGCCGAGTGCCCATTCGACCGCTGCCTCGGCATGCAGCCGGGTGGTGTCGTAGCAGGCCAGCGACGGCGCGGCGCCGTCCAGCAGCAAGGGCAGCTCGGTACATCCGACGATGACCCCTTGCAGGCCGGCGAGCCGCATTCTATCAATGACGGCCAGCACGCGCTGGCGGGAGCGGTCGTCGATGCGCCCCTGGGTCAGCTCGTCCATGATGATGGCGTCGAGCATCGCGCAGTCCTCGGCGGCGGGCGGAACCACTTCGATGCCGTGGTGGTCGCGGTACCAGTCCATATAGAAGGACGACGTGGTGACGTGCCGGGTGCCGATCAGCCCGACCCGGCGCAACCCGCCCGCCTTCAGCGCGGCCGCGGTGGGCGTGCCGATGTGCAGCAGCGGCAGGCCGACGGCGCGTTCGACCTCGTCCGCGAAGCGATGCGCCGTATTGGCCGTCAGCAGGAAGAAGTCGGCGCCGGCCCTCGCGAGACGGCGGCCGGCCTCGGCAACGGCGCCGGCGACGTCCGCCCAGCGGCCCTCGCCGCCGGCCTGCAGCAGCGACTCGAATTCCAGGGTGACGAGCACGCTGGCGGCATTGCGATGCCCGCCGCATCGCCGCTGCATGGTTTCGTTGATCAAGCGGTAGTAGAGGGCGGACGACTCCCAGCTCATGCCCCCTATGAGTCCGATGAGGCGCGTTTGCGGCATCTTACAGTCCTCCCATGACGCCGGCCCGCTTGCGCAGGCCGGGCAGCGCGAGCGTGGCGATGACGAACAGGCCGGTCAGGAATTTCAGGTCCGAGGGGTGCAGGCCGCTCGCCAGGCCCAGCGACACCAGCTGGTAGTACACCATCGATCCGATCACCGGCGCGCACACCTGCCGCGCGACGGTGTGGCGGCCGATCAGCGCCTCGCCGACGATCAGCGAGGCCAGTCCGTTGATCAGGATGCCGAAGCCCATGGTGACGTCGGCATAGCCTTGCTGTTGCGCCAGCAGGGCGCCGCCGCCGGCCACGATGGCGTTGGCGAGCGCGAAGCCGCCGATGATGAAGCTGGCTGACCGGATGGACAACGCGGGCGCGAGCCGGTCGTTGGCGCCCACGCAGCGCATCGACAGGCCGACCTCGGTGCGGAACAGCCAGACCAGCGCCAGGACGCCGAGCAGCGCCAGCGCGCCGAACACCGCGACCTGCCAGCCGTTGGATAGCAGGATCGTCTCGGACACCGCATCGAAGACATTCTGGCCGGCGGGCATGGATACGTTGGGCTTGCCCAGCACGCGCAGGTTCACGCTCCACAACATGGTGAAGACCAGGATCCCGGCCAGCAGCGAGTGGATGCGGAATCGCAAGTGCAGCCATGCGGTGGC
>Ga0182746_1000827_pt1 | contig 34397 bp, 30 predicted proteins | sample eDN3rd30CBELigOP_FD_128881 | JGI IMG/M metagenome (GOLD analysis project Ga0182746, IMG submission 128881) | Enriched Organic Plus compost microbial communities from Emeryville, California, USA - eDNA 3rd pass 30_C BE-Lig OP (version 2) (version 2) ...
AACCCAGCCGGCGACCCCACCGGTGACCCCGTCACCGCCCACACCGACAGCGACGGGAACTTCACCACCACCGTCACGGTCCCCACCGACGCCGCAGACGGCGACTACACCGTCCACGCCACCGACGACGCCGGAGACAACGCCACCGCAGACCTGACGGTCGGCGGCACGGTCGGGGAGGAACCTGGCGGGGACCGCGAGCTCGTCGGAAAGGTCTCCGTGCCGCGGCTGCAGCGCGGGGCACCCCAGACGTTCACCGCCTCGGGCTTCGAGCCCGGCGAGTCCGTCCATGGCGTGATCCACTCACCGCAGACGATCGAGCTGGAGTCGAAGACGGCGAGCTCGACCGGCGTGGTGAGCTGGACGTTCCTCGTGCCGGAGAGCTTCGACCTCGGCACGCACACGGCTGTCGCCACCAGCGACTCCGTGGGCGACTCGACGACGGCGGTCTCGTTCGAGGTCTACGCCCTCACGTCGGACGATGGCTCGGGCGACCAGGGCGGCGGATCCGGCACCGGGAACGGCGGCGCGTCGTCGAGCACCGGGAGCGGCTCCTCGACGGGCGGCGGCACGTCTGCGCTGGCCCAGACGGGTGCCGACGCCGAAGTGCTCGCGGCGGCCGTCGCAGCGCTCCTGCTGCTGGGCGTCGCGCTCCGGGTCGCGGCGACCGTGCGACGGCGCCAGACCCACCTGGGCTGAGCGCGCACGACGGCGCCCCGTCCTTCAGCACCTTCTGGTGCCGAAGGACGGGGCGCCGTCGTCGTGTCAGAGCTGCTCGCGCAGCGCGCGCATGGCCTTCTTGCGCACGGCACGGTCGAGGCGGTCGAGGTAGAGCATCCCGTCGAGGTGGTCGGTCTCGTGCTGGAGGCAGCGGCCCATGAGCTCGGTGCCCTCGACGACGACCTTCTTGCCGTCGAGGTCGATGCCCTCGACGCGCGCGTACCAGGCGCGCCGGGTCGGGAACCAGAGGCCGGGGACGGAGAGGCAGCCCTCGTCGCCGTCCTGGTACTCGTCCTCGGACAGCTCGACGATGCGGGGGTTGAGGACATAGCCGATCTCGTCGTCGATGTTCCACGAGAACGCGCGGAGGCTGACGCCGATCTGGTTGGCTGCGAGGCCCGCGCGCCCCTCGTCGTCGACCGTCTCGAGGAGATCTTCCACGAGCGCGCGGACGCCGTCGTCGATGTCGGTGATCTCGGCGCACGGGGTGCGCAGGACGGGGTCCGGGAGCGTACGGATCTCGCGCATGGCCATGGCCCGCATTGTTTCACGAGCCGGGCGCGGTCCGGAGGTCACGACTCGGGCACGACGTGACGGGCGGACTTGACGTCGACGTTTGTTCGATGAATACTCCTAAACCATCGAAGCGCTTCGACGAAGCGCTTCGACCAGACCGGACTCGACGAGGAGGATGCATGGCCACCATGCAGGACGTCGCCCGCCACGCGGGCGTCTCCCTCTCGACCGTGTCCTACGCCCTGAGCGGCGCCCGCCCCATCGGCAAGGAGACCCGCGCGCGGGTCATGGCGGCGATCGAGGAGCTCGGGTTCGAGCGCAACGCCGCCGCCCGCAGCCTCGCCGCCCGCCGCAGCCACGTGCTCGCGCTCGTCCTGCCGACCGTCGCGGGCGGGCTGTCCGGCACGCTCGGCGAGTTCGCGCAGTCCGCGTCCCAGACCGCGCGCGACGCCGGCTACCACCTCGTGATCTGGCCCTTCGACCGCGAGGAGCACGGCGAGGTCCGCGACCTCGTCCGCCAAGGACTCGCGGACGGCGTCCTCGTGATGGAGGTCTCGCTGCATGACGAGCGCATCGACGCGCTGCTCGCCTCGCAGGTGCCGTTCACGATGATCGGGCGGACCGCGGAGCTCGACGGCCGCTCCTGGGTCGACATCGACTTCGAGCGGACCCTCACGGACGCCGTCGACCACCTGGCCGACCTCGGCCACACGACGGTCGCCTTCGTGAACCACTCCCAGCACTCGCTCGACACGGGCTACGGGCCGACCGTGCGCGCACGCGACGCGTTCCTCGCCGCGGCCGCCGCGCGCGGGATCCGGGCGACGGACGTCACGAGCGACGAGTCCCCGCTCGCCGGCAGGCTCGCCACGAGCGCGATCCTCGACGAACGCCCCGACACCACAGCGTTCGTCACCATGAACGAGACCGCGACGTTCGGCGTGACGCAGGCGCTGCGCGACCGCCGCCTGCGTGTCCCCGACGACGTCTCGGTGCTCGCCGTCGTGACGTCACCCGAGGTCGGCGCGATGTACAACCCGCCGCTGACCACCATGCGGGCCCCCGGGCACGAGCTCGGGCGCCGTTCGGTCGAGGAGCTCCTCGCCGCCCTCGAGGGCACCACGTACCGCGAGGCACCCCGCCTCGTCACGTGCGTGCTGTCCCCCGGGGCGTCCACGGGGCCAGCACCGAGACGCTGAGCCGCGGTCGCCCGCCCGGCTCCAGCACCACCACCCCGTCCCCACCACCAGCGGACACCCGCGAACCCGCAACGACGCACCGCAACCGACGCATCGCTGCATCGACGCACCAACGGAAGGACACACCGTGAAGCGCAAGATCACGGCCGGCGCCATGGTCGCCGCCCTGGCCCTGCCCCTGACCCTGGCCGCCTGCTCCGGCGGCGACAGCGGCGGCGGCTCCGACGACGCCACCGCCAACGCCGACGGCAAGACGCTGACGATCTGGGACTACGAGTCCGACGACTCCGCGATGGGCCAGGCCTGGGCCAAGGCCATCGAAATCTTCAAGCAGAAGCACCCGGGCGTCACCGTCAAGACCGAGTCGCAGACGTTCGAGCAGATCCAGAAGAACGCCAAGATCATCCTGACCGGCGACGACGTTCCCGACGTCATGGAGTACAACAAGGGCAACGCGACGGCCGGCCAGCTCGCCTCGCAGGGTCTCCTCACGCCGCTGACCGACGTCGCCAAGGACCGCGGCTGGGACAAGAAGGTCACGGGCTCGATCGCCACGACCGCCCAGTACGACGAGAACGGCCTCATGGGCTCGGGCGACTGGTACGGCATCCCGAACTACGGCGAGTACGTGACGGTCTACTACAACGCCGCCATGTTCAAGAAGTACGGCGTCGCCGTCCCCACCACGCTCGACGAGTTCACCGCCGCCCTGGCGAAGTTCAAGGCCGCGGGCGTGACGCCGCTCAACCCGGCCGGTGCCGAGTACCCGCTCGGGCAGCTCTGGTACCAGCTCGCGCTGACCAAGGCCGACCGCTCGTGGATCGACGACTACCAGCTCTTCAAGAACGACGTCGACTGGCACGGTGAGCAGCTCACGTCCGCGACCGACACCATCAGCGACTGGACCAAGAAGGGGTACATCCCCAAGAACTCGGCCGGCCTGACCGCCGAGGACATGGGCACGTCGTTCATCTCGGGCAAGTACCCGATCATGGTCTCGGGCTCCTGGTGGTTCGGGCGCCTCGTGAACGAGGCCAAGTTCGACTGGGGCCAGTTCCAGTTCCCCGGCTCGAACTTCGCGCTCGGCTCGTCCGGCAACCTCTGGGTCGTCCCGCAGAACGCCAAGAACAAGGGCCTCGCCGAGGACTTCATCGACATCACCCTGAGCGACGAGGTCCAGAACATCCTCGGCCAGAAGGGCGGCCTCCCGATCGCGGGTGACGCCTCGACCATCACCGACGCGAAGACCAAGACCTTCACCGAGCAGTTCCAGAAGCTCGTGTCGGACGACTCGCTCGCGTTCTACCCCGACTGGCCCGTCGCCGGCTTCTACGACCAGATCGTCAGCGCGCTCCAGTCCGTCGTGAACGGCTCGAAGTCGACCGACGACGTCCTGAGCCAGCTCCAGAAGCAGTACGAGTCCGGCAAGGACGACCTCCTCAACGGCTGACACGCCCGGGGCCGGGCGCTCCCCCCGAGCGCCCGGCCCCGCCCGCCGGCCCCCGCCGTCCGAAGAGAGAGAACCGATGTCTTCCGCACCCGCCACCCTGCCCCCGCAGGACTCCACGGCGCCGACCACGGCGCGACGCGCCGCCCGGCGCGGCTCCGGTCGACGGCGCTGGGTGCCGTCGACGTACTGGCTCTACCTGATCCCCGGCCTCGCCGCGTTCGTCGCGATCATCGGGATCCCGTTCGTCCTCAACATCTGGTACTCGCTGCACAAGTGGCGCGGCGGGATCACCAAGATGACCTGGGTCGGCCTCGACAACTACGCCGACCTCATGCACGACGACCAGTTCTGGCAGTCCTTCCGGAACTCGGTCTGGATGATCATCGCGATGGTGATCATCCCGACGCTGATCGGCCTGCTGCTCGCGTCGCTGCTCTTCGACTACATCGGCAAGCACTTCAGCGGCCGGGTCGCGAGCTTCCTGCGCGCGACCTACTACCTGCCGCAGATCCTCCCCGTGGCCGTCGCCGGCATCCTGTGGAACTGGATCCTCAACGCGCAGACGGGCGCCCTCAACCAGATCCTCAAGACCCTCGGCATGCACAACCCGCCGGACTGGCTGGGCAACCCGTCGACGGCGCTCCCGTCCGTGATGCTCGTGCTGATCTGGATCCAGATCGGCTACCCGACGGTCATCTTCATGTCGGCCCTCCAGCGCGTGGACCCCGAGCTCTACGAGGCCGCCGAGCTGGACGGGGCGAACTGGTGGGCCCGGTTCCGCGCGATCACGATGCCGCAGATCAAGCCCGAGACCTTCGTCATCACGCTGACCTGCACCATCGCGGCCCTCAAGGTCTTCGGCCCGATCTACGTGCTGACGCGCGGCGGCCCCGAGGGCTCGACCCTCGTGCCGTCCTACTACTCGTACCTGAACTTCTTCGACAAGTCGAAGGTCGGCTACGGCGCCGCGGTGGCCACCGTCCTGACGGTCATCATCATCGTCGTCGCGTCGGTCATCCAGCTCCTGCAGAACCGCAGCGCGCGCAAGGAAGAGAGGGGTGCCTGATGGCCACCGCCACCGAGACCCTGCCCGGGACGACCCCGACCCTCACGGACGGCCCCGGCGAGCGCCGCGGGCGCGACCGGTTCCACCGCGGTCCGCTGCGCTGGGTGCTGCTCGTCGTCGCGGTGATCGTGGGGCTGCTCATGATCTCGCCGTTCGTGATCATGCTGCTCAACGCCTTCAAGTCGCCCGACGACTACTCGGCCCACGGACCGCTGTCCTGGCCGACCGAGTTCTACACGCACGGCCTCAAGGTCTTCTGGGACCGCGTCGACTTCCCCGTCAAGCTCTGGAACTCGATCTGGACGTCCGGGCTCGTCGCGATCTTCGGCGTGGCGCTGTCCCTGCTGTCGGCGTTCGCGATCGGGATCGGCCGCGTCAAGGGCCGCCTGTGGATCGTCGGCATCTTCCTGCTCGCGAACATGCTGCCGCAGGAGGTCCTCGTCTACCCGCTGTTCCGCATGATGCAGAACATCGGCCTCAACAACTCGGGCTGGTCCATCGTGCTCATCTTCACGGTGATCCAGGCCGCCTTCGGCACCTACCTGCTCTCGTCGGTGCTCGGGACGTTCCCGCGGGCGCTCCTCGAGGCCGCGTCGCTCGACGGCGCGAACCGGTGGCAGATCCTGTGGCGCGTCGTCTTCCCGGTCGTGCGCCCCACGCTCTCGGTGCTGCTGATCTTCTTCTTCATCTGGACGTGGAACGAGTTCTTCATCCCGCTCGTCATGCTCACGACGAACGACACGCAGACCGTCCCGATCGCGCTCGCGTCGCTGCAGGGAGACCGCATGCTCGACGTGCCGACGCTCAACGCCGGGACGCTCGTGTCGCTGATCCCGACCCTGCTGTTCTTCCTGTTCTTCCAGCGCACCCTCACGCGCGGGATCACCGCCGGCGCCGTCAAGTAGTCCGCGCTCGCGCTCGTCCCCACCCGACGCTCACCCTCACGAGGAGCACCACCCCACCATGAAGTTCACCGACGGCTACTGGCAGCTGCGGCCCGGCGTCGAGGTCCTGCACCCGGTCGAGGTCGACGACGTCCGCGCCGACCCCGAGGCAGGCACCCTGACGGTCTGGGCGACCACGAAGCGCGTGCGCGGCCGGGGCGACACCCTCAACGCGCCCCTGGTGACGCTCACGTACTCGAGCCCCTCCCCGGGCGTCGTCAAGGTGCGCATCGAGCACTGGGCGGGGACCCGCCCGCGGCACCCCGCGTACGCGGTGCACCGCTCCCCCGTCGACGTCACCACGCACGTCGACGACGACGTCGCCGTCCTGGCGACCGGCGACCTGTCCGTCCGCGTGCACCGGACGGGCCCGTGGCGGGTCGACTTCGCCTCGCGCGGCAAGGTCCTCACCTCGAGCCTGCCGAAGAGCGCCGGCGTCGCGACGACGCCCGAGGGCACGTTCGTGCACGAGCAGCTCGCGCTCGGCGTGGGCGAGAAGGTCTACGGCATGGGCGAGCGGTTCGGGCCGTTCGTGAAGAACGGCCAGACCGTCGACATCTGGAACGCCGACGGCGGCACATCGAGCGAGCAGGCGTACAAGAACGTCCCGTTCTACGTCACGAGCGCCGGCTACGGCGTGTTCGTGGCGCACCCCGAGCTCGTGTCGTTCGAGGTGGCGTCGGAGATGGTCGAGCGGACGCAGTTCTCCGTCGCCGGCGAGCACCTCGAGTACTACGTGATCGACGGGCCGACCCCCAAGGACGTCCTCGAGCGCTACACGGCGCTCACGGGCCGGCCCCCGCAGGTGCCGGCGTGGTCGTACGGCCTGTGGCTCTCGACGTCCTTCACGACGAGCTACGACGAGCAGACCGTGACGTCGTTCATCGACGGCATGGCCGAGCGGGACATCCCCCTGTCGGTGTTCCACTTCGACTGCTTCTGGATGCGCGAGTACCAGTGGTGCGACTTCGAGTGGGACCCCCGGACCTTCCCCGACCCCGAGGGCATGCTCGCGCGCTACAAGGACAAGGGCCTGCGCATCTGCGTCTGGATCAACTCCTACATCGGGCAGAAGTCCCCGCTGTTCGCCGAGGCCGCCGAGAAGGGCTACCTGCTGCGGACGACGGACGGCGGCGTCTGGCAGTGGGACCTGTGGCAGGCCGGCATGGGCCTCGTGGACTTCACCAACCCCGCCGCGGCTGCCTGGTACGCCGGCAAGCTCGAGGGCCTCCTCGACATGGGCGTGGACTGCTTCAAGACGGACTTCGGCGAGCGGATCCCCGTCGACGGCGTCGTCTGGCACGACGGCTCCGACCCGCAGAAGATGCGGAACTACTACACGCACCTCTACAACCAGACGGTGTTCGAGCTGCTCGAGCGCCGGCGCGGCAAGGGTCAGGCCGCGCTCTTCGCGCGGTCGGCGACCGCGGGCGGCCAGCAGTACCCCGTGCACTGGGGCGGCGACAACGACTCGACGTTCGTGTCGATGGCCGAGACCCTGCGCGGCGGCCTCTCGCTCGCCATGTCCGGCTTCGGCTACTGGAGCCACGACATCGGCGGCTTCGAGGGCGACCCGGACCCGGCGGTCTTCAAGCGCTGGCTCGCGTTCGGCCTGCTGTCGTCGCACTCGCGCCTGCACGGCTCGGGCTCGGTCCGCGTGCCGTGGGCGTTCGACGACGAGGCCGTCGACGTCACCCGCCGCTTCACCCGGCTCAAGCTGTCGCTCCTGCCCTACCTCGGTGCGGCCGCGCGCGACGTCGTCGCGCACGGGACGCCGCTCATGCGGCCGATGGTGCTCGAGATCCCCGAGGACCGCGGCGGCTGGGACGTCGACACCCAGTACCTGCTCGGCCCGTCGCTGCTCGTGGCGCCGGTCTTCAGCGCCGAGGGCGACGTCGACGTATACGTGCCCGAGGGCACCTGGACGTCGCTGCTCGACGGCTCGACGGTCACCGGGCCGCGGTGGGTCAGGCAGCGGCACGGCTTCGAGTCGCTGCCGCTGCTCGTCCGCCCCGACACCGTCCTGCCGCTCGGCGCCGACACCGGCACGACCGACTACGACTGGGCCGACGGCGTCACGCTCCAGCTGTTCCAGCTCGCGGACGGCCACGACTCGACGGTCGTCGTCCCCGCGTCCGACGCCGGGGTGGGCGCGGCCGACGCCGAGTTCCACGTCCGGCGCACCGGCGACGAGGTCGTCGTGACCACGACGTCGGACCGCGCCTGGGCCCTGCGCTCGGGCGACCAGGTGGTCCGCTTCGAGGCGGGCACGATCGAGGGCCGGATCGCTGCGACGGATCTGGCACGATGATCGCAGCGCACCGGAGCACCCGCTGGCACGCACGCCAGCCCCGCACCAGCATCCGAGGAGAAGCATGACCACGCCACGACGGTTCCCCGACGACTTCGTCTGGGGCTCGGCGACCGCCGCCTACCAGATCGAGGGCGCCGCCGACGAGGACGGCCGCGGGCCGTCGATCTGGGACACGTTCTCCCGCACGCCCGGCAAGGTGCTCGACGGCGACACGGGCGACGTCGCCGACGACCACTACCACCGCTGGGCCGAGGACGTGCAGCACATCCGCGACCTCGGGCTCGACGCCTACCGGCTGTCGATCTCGTGGCCGCGCGTCCAGCCGGGCGGCTCGGGCGAGTTCAACGAGGCGGGCATCGCGTTCTACTCGCGCCTCGTCGACGCCCTGCGCGAGGCCGGTGTCAAGCCGGTCGTGACGCTCTACCACTGGGACCTCCCGCAGGAGCTCGAGGACGCCGGCGGCTGGACGAACCGCGCCACCGCGTACGCGTTCGCCGAGTACGCGCGTCGCATGGCCCAGGAGCTCGGCGCGCGCGTCGACACGTGGACGACGCTCAACGAGCCCTGGTGCTCGGCGTACCTCGGCTACGCGTCGGGCGTGCACGCACCGGGCCGCACCGAGGGCGAGGGCGCGCTGCGCGCCGTCCACCACCTCAACCTGGCCCACGGCCTCGCCGTCCAGGCCATCCGCGAGGTGCTGGGCGACGAGGCGCGCACGTCCGTCACGCTCAACCTGCACGTCGTCCGGCCGGACACGGACAGCGCCGAGGACGCGGACGCCGTCCGCAAGATCGACGCGCTCGCCAACCGCGCGTTCCTCGGCCCGCTCCTCGACGGCGCCTACCCGGCCGACCTGCTCGAGGACACGGCCCACGTGACCGACTGGTCGTTCGTCGAGGACGGCGACCTCGCGATCACCCGCCAGCCGCTCGACGTGCTCGGCGTCAACTACTACTCGACCGCTCGCGTCCGGCACTTCTCCGGCGAGGGCACGCCCGAGCAGAACGACGGCCACGCCGAGTCGGCGGCGACCCCGTGGGTCGGCGTCACCGACGTCGAGTTCCTGCAGCAGCCCGGCCCGTACACCGCGATGGGCTGGAACATCGAGCCGCAGGGCATGACGGACCTGCTCCTCTCGCTGCACGCGACCTACCCGGACCAGCCGCTCATGGTCACGGAGAACGGCGCCGCGTTCGAGGACGTCGTCTCCCCCGACGGCGCCGTCCACGACCCCGAGCGCGTCGCGTACCTCCACGACCACGTCGAGGCCGTCGGCAAGGCGATCGACGCCGGCGCCGACGTGCGCGGCTACTTCGCGTGGTCGCTGCTCGACAACTTCGAGTGGAGCTACGGGTACTCCAAGCGGTTCGGGATCATCCGGGTCGACTACGACACGCTCGTGCGCACGTGGAAGGACTCCGCGCACTGGTACCGCCGCCTGGCAACCACGCGCACGCTGCCCGGCGTCGACGAGGTCGCCCCGGCCTGACGTCGCCCGACACGCGTCCCGGCCCGTCCCGTGTCCCCTCCGGGGGCGCGGGGCGGGCCGGTACGCTGTCGTCGCGGGGCAGTAGCTCAGCCGGTCAGAGCAGCGGACTCATAATCCGTCGGTCGTGGGTTCAAGCCCCACCTGCCCTACTCGCGCGTGCCTGGCACGCCACCCACCGAGGACCCGATGACGCACGCCCCCGCCGTCGCGATCCGCGCGGCCCGCTTTCCCGAGGACGCGAACGACGTCGCACGCCTCCTCGAGGACTACCTCAGGCGCACCGAGCGGGAGAAGCACGAGCACCTCGGTCCCGACGGCCCCCGCCCGGACGCCCCATTCGAGCCGCACCACCTCGCGGAGGTCCGTGCCCCCGCCGAGGCGTTCGCCGGCGCGCAGGTCCTGCTCGCGGGTCCCCGGGGAGACGCCGTCGGCGTCGTCGTGGTCAAGCCGCGTCCCGGCGGTGCGGCCGAGCTCAAGCGGTTCTGGGTGGACCCGGCGCACCGCCGGGTCGGAGCCGGCGGAGCGCTCCTGGACGCCGCGATCCGCCTCGCGCGCGGGCCCGTCCGGCTCTCGGTGTGGGACTGGCGGGCGGACGCGCTCCGCGCCTACGCCCGGCGGGGCTTCGCCCCGGTCGAGTCCTGGGAGCCGGACCGCCCGCGCCTCGTGTGCCTGGAGCGCCGCCCCTGAGACGGCGAGGAGCCCGCACCCCTGGGGGTGCGGGCTCCTCGTGCTGCGGACGGCGGTCAGGCGCCGGGCGTGCCCTTCTGCTCCAGGTAGAACACCTGGTCGGGGCCGTCCCACGTCTCGATGACCTCGCCGTCGGAACGGACGAGCGAGATCTCGCCGCGGAAGGGTCCGATCTCTCCGGACTTGATGCGGCCCTTGATCGCGGCGACCGCGTCGTCGTCGTACTCGGCCCGCACCAGCGTGCCGCGATGGTCCCCCGTGAGGTCCCGGATCCAGTACTCGAACATGTCGCCTCTCCCCCCCGGGTGCCGGGCTCAGGCGAGCGCGGCAGCCTTGAGCTTGTCGAACTCCGCCTGGTCGATGGCCCCCGAGTCGAGGAGCTGCTTGGCGGTCGCGATCTGGTCGGCGGCCGACGCGCCGGCGACGTTGCGGATGTAGCTGTCGGTCGCCGCCTTGGCCTGCTGCTGGCTGGCGATCTGGCGCTGGGTCATGCCGTTGCCGCGCGCGATCACGTACACGAGCGCGGTGATGAGCGGGAAGATGATCAGGCAGATCACCCACACGGCCTTCCACCAGCCGGAGAGCTTGTGGTCGCGGAAGAGGTCCGTGATGATCATGAAGAGCACGACCAGGTACGCGAAGAAGAAGAAGATCTCGACGACGAGCCAGAAGTAGTTCCAGAAGCTCATGGGTGCCTCCTCGGGCGGGCGAAGATGTCCGGGTCGTGACGTGGCGTCCACCTCACGACGCTTCGGAAACTAGCACCGGTGTGTGCGTTTGGCGCGGGAAGCGGCGGCTCGCCCGATCAGTTCACCCGGAAGGGATGAGAGAGGACCTCTCGGTGGCTACGAGCCGACGGCGCACGTCGGCCAGGGGCCGCCCCGGCGGGGTTCCCGGGGACTCCGAAAGTGGTCCTGAGCACCCGCTCCGGGCTGCTAGGCTTTATCCCGCGCGATCCTGCGTAGCTCAGTTGGCAGAGCATCCGACTGTTAATCGGACGGTCGCTGGTTCGAGTCCAGCCGCAGGAGCCCCTGAAGGCCCGGAACCCTGGTTCCGGGCCTTCGTCGTCCCCGCGGCCGGCCTGTCCAGCGTCTGACCAGCACCGTCTCGTATCCTGCTGCCACTGGCCGTCCGTCGTGCAGGACCGACGCGCGACGCCCCGACCGCACGAGGAGCCATGACCGCACACGCCCGCCGCAGCCGCCGCCGATCGCCGTTCGGCGCCGTCGTCGGGACCGTCGGCGAGATCCTCATCACCCTCGGCGTGATCCTCGGGCTGTTCCTCGTCTGGGAGCTGTGGTGGACGAACGTCCAGTCCGCCCAGGCGCAGGCCAAGGACGTCGCGTCGCTGGGGTGGGCGTACGAGCCCCAGGACGCCCCGGCGACGCCGGAGTACCTCACGCCGTCGACGAAGGCCCCGAAGGTCGACAAGGAGCCGAAGCTCCTCACGACCTTCGCGACCCTGTACGTGCCGCGCTTCGGCGACGACTACGCCAAGACGATCACCGAGGGGACCGACAAGGCGACGGTCCTCGACACCAAGGGCATCGGCCACTACGTCGGTACGGCGATGCCGGGCGGGGTCGGCAACTTCGCGATCGCGGGGCACCGGACGACGTACGGCAAGCCGTTCCACGACATCGACAAGCTCAAGACCGGCGACCCCGTGATCGTGCAGACCAAGGACGGCTGGTACGTCTACGCGGTCACGGACCACCTCATCACGGGGTGGCGCAACGGCGAGCAGGTCGCCCCCGTGCCCGGAGACACGACGGGGACGAAGAAGCCGACCCAGCGCCTCCTCACGATGACGAGCTGCCACCCCGTCTGGCAGCCGATCCACCGGTACATCGTCCACGGCGAGCTCGTGTACTGGGCTCCGCCGGACGGGAACAAGGTGCCGAAGGAGCTCGTGACCGGGACGTTCGACGCCGGGATGCTCGACGGCATCACCGGCTGACCCGGTCAGGCCACCGACTCCCGCAGCAGGCGCCGGTCCTGCTCGAGCGCGAGCAGCGCCTGGAACGTCCGCGCGTAGGCCTCGGCGTCCGCGACGGGGTCGGTGCGCTGCAGCCGGCCGCGCAGGTCGGCGATCCGCCGGGTGAGCCCGAGGTCGACGAGCGACCGCACGACGCCCTGCGCGTACGAGGCGAGCGCCTCGGGGCGGTCCTCGGGCAGCGGGGTCACCGCGAGCTCGGTGATGAGCGGGCGCACCGGCTCGGGCGCCTGCTCCCCCACGAGCTCGACCCACGCGGACTCGGGCTGGGCCGCGGCCGCGGTCAGACCCCCGGCCGCGCGGACGGCGTCGTGCACGGCGCGCCACGCGGGGACCGCGAACGTGTCGGGGCCCAGCGCGTCGAACTGGGCGGCGTCGAGCGCGTGCGGGACCTGGAGCACGACCTCGAGCGCCTGCCGCTCGCGCGCCGCCACGGGGTCGCGCGGGTTGGGGCGCACGAGGGCGGGCGCGGCCGGGGCGGGCGGCGGCGCGTCCGACGCCGCCGGGCGCGCGCCGGGGACGTCGCGCCCGCGCTCGGGGCGGTCCGGGGCGGTGCGCTCGGGAGCGAGGCGCGGCGGCTTCGCAGACGAGACGGCCCTCCGGACCGTGTCGGAGTCCATGCCGAGCCAGCCCGCGAGCAGGCGCGCGTACTCGGGCCGCAGCGCGGCGTCGCGGATCCCGGCGACGACGGGCGCCGCCTCGCGCAGCGCGCCGACGCGCCCCTCGGGGGTCGCGAGGTCGTAGCGTGCGATCGTCGAGCGGATGACGAACTCGAAGAGCGGGAGGCGCCCGTCGACGAGCGCCCTGACCGCCTCCGGGCCGCCCGCGAGCCGCAGGTCGCACGGGTCCTTGCCCGTCGGCTCCACGGCCACGAACGTCTGGGCGTAGAACCGCTGGTCCTCGCCGAACGCGCGCAGCGCGGCCTTCTGACCGGCGGCGTCGCCGTCGAACGTGAAGATCACCTCGCCGCCGACGGACTGCCCGCTCGCGAGCTGGACGCCCCCGCCGGCCGACGTGTCGCCGAGCAGGCGCCGGACGATCCGCGCGTGGTCCGAGCCGAACGCGGTGCCGCAGGTGGCGACGGCCGTCGTCACGCCCGACAGGTGGGCGGCCATGACGTCGGTGTAGCCCTCGACCACGACGACGCGGCGCTGCTTGGCGATCTCGCGCTTGGCCAGGTCGATGCCGTAGAGGACCTGCGACTTCTTGTAGAGCGTCGTCTCGGGCGTGTTGAGGTACTTGGGACCCTGGTCCTCGTCGAACAGGCGGCGGGCGCCGAAGCCGACGACCTCGCCCGTGACGTCGCGGATGGGCCAGATCAGGCGGCCGCGGAACCGGTCGTAGACGCCGCGCTGGCCCTGGGTCACGAGCCCGGCCGCCAGCAGCTCGGCGTCGGTGAAGCCCTTGGCGCGCAGGTGCCGGTGGACGTTGTCCCAGCCCTGCGGCGCGTAGCCGACCCCGAACGTCTCCGCGTCGGCGCGCTCGAAGCTGCGCTCCGCGAGGAACGCGCGGGCCTGGGCCGCGCCGGGGCTCACGAGCTGCTCGGTGTAGAAGGCCGCCGCCTGGCGGTTCGCGTCGAGCAGACGCTGCCGCCGCCCGGGCTCCTCGCGCGTGCGCGGGCCGCCGCCGTCCTCGTACCGCAGCTGGATGCCGACCCGGCCGGCCAGGTACTCGACCGCCTCCGTGAAGCCCAGCCCGTCGACCTTCTGCACGAACGAGATGACGTCGCCGCCCTCGCCGCAGCCAAAGCAGTGCCAGCGGCCCACCTGGGGGCGGACGTGGAACGACGGGGTGCGCTCGTCGTGGAAGGGGCACAGGCCCTTCATCGAGCCGACGCCCGCGGGGCGGAGCGTCACGTGCTGGCCGACGACCTCCTCGATCCGCGTGCGGTCGCGGACGGCGTCCACGTCCTCACGTCGGATCCGGCCTGCCACCCGTTCATCCTAAGAGGTCGCGCGGGGTCGGCGCTGCGGCCGCGGTCGTGCGCACCGGCCCGCCGCCGTCCGCGACCCGACCTGGCCCGAGGAGCGCGAGGCTCGCCGCGCACCGCCGCGCGTACACGCCCGGGGTCGTGCCGGTCGCGGTCACGAAGTCGCGCGTGAAGTGCGCCTGGTCGTAGTACCCGACGCTCTCCGCGAGCGCCGCGAGGTCCTGGCCCGGGTCGATCGCGAGCAGCTCCGCGGCGCGGTGGACGCGCTGGCGCTGGAGCACCCACTTGGGCCCGACGCCGACGGCCCGCTCGAAGGCGCGCTGCAGCCCCCGGACGGAGACGGCCAGGTGACGGGCGAGCACGTCGACCGTCTCCCCGGGCCCGACGACGTCGCGCGCGGCGGCGACCGCGGCGGTCACGAGCTCGAGGTCCCGCCAGGCGCGCCGGGCGCCCGCGGCGGAACGGCGAGCGGCCACCGCGGACCGCAGCAGCCCGTCGAGGTGCGCGACGGCGTCGTCGACGCGGCTCGCCAGCCCGTCCTCCACGGCCGCCGCCCCGACGGCGTCCGCGGACGGTCCGAGAACCGCGGACGCGGGCATCGTCCGCGGTTCGGCGCCCGACGGCGCCCGCAGCCCCGGCGCGAGGGTCTCGCCGCCGCTCAGCACCGCGAAGGCGCCGGGGCGGAGCATCGCCGCGACGGCCACCCCGTGCCCGGTGAGGCGGCGCTCGTCGACCGTCGGGACGAAGCCGTGGGCCGCGAACCCGTGCGGCTCGGCGACGACGTTCACCACGGGGTGGGCGATGACGGGCTGCACGTGCGCCCGGTCGCCCAGGTTCCAGTGGCTCACCCAGTACCAGGCGACGACGTCCGCGACGTCGGCCGACGGCGCGCGCCGGTCGAGCGTGAACCAGGCGCGGGCGCCCGTCGGGTCGACGATGCCGTCGGTCGAGTGCGCACCACCGGGCGTCCCGCGCGAGGCGGGGGCGTCGTCGAACACCTGTCGCATTCCTGCAAGACTGCCAGGTCGCGCCCACACCAGCATGGAGACGTCCGTTCCGGCCGATCTGAGGAGCCCGTCATGCAGTCCTCGACCCTGCACCCCAACCTGACCGTGGACGACGCCCGCGCGGCGATCGACTTCTACGTCACGGCGTTCGGCGCCGAGGTGATCGACGAGATCACCGCCGGCGACACGATCATCCACTCGGACCTGAGCCTCGGCGGCTCCACGTTCACCGTGGCGACGGCCTTCGCGGGCTCGTCGTCCGCACCCGACCCGGCCGCGCCGTCGTCGGTGTCCTTCACCGTCAACCTCGCGAGCGCCGCCGACGTCGACGCGACGTTCGCGCGCGCCGTCGCCGCCGGGGCGACCGCGGTCGCCGAGCCCGCCGACTGGTTCGAGGGCTTCCGCCAGTCCGAGCTGCGCTGCCCGGCCGGCCACCGCTGGTTCTTCGTCCACGTCGCGCCGGAGATCACCGCGGCCGACGTGCAGCGCGCGTCGGACGCGTGGATGGCGGCGGACGCCGGCTGACCTTCCCCGGGTCGAGGCGGCCCGGGGGCGCGGGGTTGCGTCCCGCGTCCCCGGCCCGTCACGAGCGGGACGTGACCCGTCGCGTGGGTGGCGTGGGTCACGATGACAGGCGCCACCCCCGACCTGCCGAAGGAGTCGCCATGTGCGAGCACCGTGTCGTCGACCTCGAGCCGCAGCGGACCGACTACGGCACGTGGTCGGCCGTCGTGTGGTGGTTCCGCTGCCGGTCGTGCTCGGTCGAGGCGGCATACGTCGAGTACGAGGACTCGTCCGCGCCCGCCTGATCCGCTCGCCGTCCGGCTGCCGGTGTCAGGCGACGCGGCCCGGGCGCCAGGGCACGAGCATCGAGGTCCGGCGCCGGTAGGCGGCGTAAGCGGGGTACTTGGCCGACGAGAGCGCCTCCGTGAACCGCGTCGAGCCGACGAACAACCCGGTCAGCGCGACGGCGCCCAGCACCGTCCAGCCCCAGTCCTGGCCGCGAGCGACGACCGCGAACAGCCACACGACCCACCACTGCGCCTGCTCGCAGAAGAAGTTGGGGTGGCGCGAGTACCGGAAGAGGCCCGTGTCGAGGAAGCCGGGCTCGAGCGTCGCGCCCCGGGCCGCGGCGGCGCGCTTGCGGCGGTGGAAGACCCACTGCTGCTGGTCGGCGACGGTCTCGCCGACCAGGAAGAGGACGAACAGCGCGGCCAGCAGCACGTCCCACCCGCCGAGGGGGCGTAGGTCGGAGACCGTCACGGGCGACGTGAGCGGCTCGTACGAGGTCCACCCCGTGGGGCCGATCTGGGCCATGCTCCAGACCGGGAGCGTGATGGCGACGAGCAGCGCGTTCTGGAACCCCGACACGAACAGCGGCAGGAACAGCTGCCACTGCCACGGCTTCATCCGCTGGCGGAGGATCGGCCAGCGGTAGTCCTCGGTGCCGCTGTAGCCGCCCTTGCGCGCGAAGTTGTACGTGAGGCGCGCGCCCCAGCACGTGATGAGCACCGAGACGAGGACCGCGCGCGCGTCCCGCCCGCCGGTGCCGGTGAAGATCCACGCGTACGCGACGGGGACGACGGACCAGATCCGGTCCACCCAGGACGCGTCGCGCGTGACGACGGCGAGGAGCCACGTGGCGAGCGTGACCCCGAGAGCGGTCCACAGGACGGCGTGCACGGAACCTCCGGGAGGTGTGAGGGGTGAACCGGTCGGGTCAGGCGCGCACGAGCCGCGCGTGGAGCTGCATCGCGGACAGGTCGGTGAGCGACGCGACCTGGTCGACCACGACCCGCAGGCGGGCGGCGTCGTCGGGGGCGGCCGCGAAGTCCTCGGCGAAGTGCGTCTCGAGCGAGGACGGCGCGCGCTCGTGCAGGACGCGCGCGAGGTCGGCGACGATCTCGCGCTGGCGCAGGTAGAGGGGCTCGGCCTCGCGGGGCGCCATGACGTAGGCGACGGCGACGCCCTTGAGGACGAGGATCTCCGCGGTGGTCTCGTCGGGGACCACGAGCCGGGCGGCGTAGCGGGTGAGGCGCCCGTCGCCGTACGCCTCGCGGGTGGCCCGCTGGGCGGCGCGGCTGAACCGGCCGATGAGCTGGCTCGTGGCGTCCTTGAGCGTCGCGAGCGCGCGCCGCGACCCGTCGAAGCCGGTGACGAGGTCGCCCGTCGCGAGGAGCCGCTCGATCGCGGCCTCGAGCGCGGCGGCGTCGAACTGGCGGCCGTACCAGTCGTGGACGGCGTCGACGACGCGCGCCTGCGCCTCCCGCTCGGACAGGACCGCGAGGTCGAGCCGGCCCCCGACGACGGCGTCCTCGACGTCGTGGACGCTGTACGCGATGTCGTCGGCGAGGTCCATGACGTCGGCCTCGATGCAGCGCGCGTGGCTGTCCGGGCCGCCGGGCACGCCCTCGCGGAGCCAGGCGAAGACCTCGCGGTCGTCGTCGTACACGCCGAACTTGGGGGTGGGCGTGCCGTCGGAACGGCGCGGCCCCTCCCCCGGGCCCCACGGGTACTTGGTCGCGGCGTCCAGGGTCGCGCGCGTGAGGTTGAGGCCGACGGAGCGCCCCTCCGGGGTGACCCGCTTGGGCTCGAGCCGCGTGAGCAGGCGCAGGGTCTGGGCGTTGCCCTCGAACCCGCCGATGTCCGCGGCGACCTCGGCGAGCGCCCGCTCGCCGTTGTGCCCGAAGGGCGGGTGGCCGAGGTCGTGCGCGAGGCACGCGCTGTCGACGACGTCGGGGTCGCAGCCGAGCGCCTTGCCGAGCTCGCGCCCGACCTGCGCGACCTCGAGCGTGTGCGTGAGGCGGGTGCGGACGAAGTCGTCGGTCCCGGGGCCCAGCACCTGGGTCTTCGCGCCGAGCCGGCGCAGCGCGGACGAGTGGACGAGGCGGGCCCGGTCACGCTCGAACGCGGTCCGGGCGCTCGACTTGGGGGGCTCGGGGAGCCAGCGCTCCTCGGCGGCGTCGTCGTAGCCCGCCACGGGGGCCCCGGCGGCGGGACGCAGCGGGTTCGTGTGCACGGTCACACACTAACGAGGTTGCGCGCGCCGCCCTCACCGGGCTGGGGACGACGCACGCTGGTCGCCCCGGTAGACGCCCGTGCGCAGCTCGACCTCCCACGGGACGGTCTCCGGCATGTCGAGCCGGTGCGCGACGGCGACCTCGGCGTCGACGTCGTACGGCACGCGCACGACGTCGAGGTGGAAGGGGTCCTCGTCGGAGCCTCCGAGCACGCCCGAGAGCACGACGTAGCTCGGCACGGGCACGTCGAGCGGGTTGCCCACGCTCCCGACGTTGAACAGCGTGCGGCCGTCGCGCTCGTCGACGTAGACGGCGTGGATGTCGCCGTACCCCACGAGGTCCGGGGCCGGCCCGTCGCCCGTGAGCTCGGTCGCGGCGAACATCTGGTCGCGCTCGGCGTCGGTGTGGCGGCGGTGGACCCGGACGTGCACGCTCGTCGCGGACGCGTGGAAGAGGCGCACCCGCCGCCCGCTCAGGACGAGGTCGTGGCTGAGCGGGAGGTCCTGGAGCCAGGCGAGCTGGTCGGCGCGGAGCTCGTCGTGCCACCACCGCATGCCCTCGGACGCGTCGGCCGGCGTGCGCGGGAGGAAGTCGTCCCAGTTGCCGCGCACGTTGACCGCGCAGGCATCCCGGACCCGGTCCACGGCGGCGCTCCCCCGGGGCCCCTTGCCCGCGGTGTCGCCCAGGTTGACGACGGTGCGGATGCCGCGCGACGCGACGTCGTCCAGCACCGCCTCGAGAGCGGTGACGTTGCCGTGGACGTCGGAGAGGATCGCGATCCGGTCGAGGCTCACGGCCGCTCCCCCGCGGTGCCGCGGCCGACGACGAGGTGGGGTGCGCTCACCCGGCCATCATGCCGGAGCCGTCACGCCGGAGCGAGGGCCTCGCTCGTCACGACGGCCGCCGCGTGCCGGGCCGCGGCCGCGAGCGCCTCCGGGACGCCCGCTCCGTCGAGGTGGGCGTCGAGGAACCCGGCGACGAACCCGTCGCCGGCGCCGTTCGTGTCGACCACGCGCTCGACGGGGACGGCGTCGACGTCGTACCACCGGCCGTCCGCGTCCAGCGCGGTCGCACCGTCGGCGCCGTGGGTGCACACGACGAGCCGTGCTCCCGCCGCGACACGCTCGCTCATGAGCGCGCGGTACTCCGGCAGGCGCTCGGAGCTGAGGAACAGGTACGACGCCGCGTCGACCCAGGGGCGGTGGAACGCCGACCGCGCGTCCCAGTCGTGCACGTCGGCCCAGACCGGCACGCCCCGCCGGGCGGCCTCCGCGAGCAGGGGCTGGGCGTGCGGAGCGAGGTCGACGACGACGGCGCCCGCCTGGTCGAGCGCGCCGAGCGTCCGCTCCCAGCCCGGGTCCGTGGTGGGCACGTCGGACGGCGCGTGGAGGTACACCGACAGCCGCTCCGACCCGGCCCCCATGAGGTTGAGGTGGCGCTCGGTGCGACCGTCGGAGGCCGGCGCGTCCGCGAGCTCGAGGCCGGGCACCGCGAGCGCGGCGCGGGCGGACCGGCCCGCGTCGTCGTCGCCGAGCACGGTCCGCAGGAGGACCCGGCGGCCGAGGGCCGCGAGGTTGAGCGCCTTGCCCGCCGACGTGCCGCCGACGGTCCGGTAGGAGCCGCGCGCGAACACGGTGTGCGGCACGGCGTCCGGCAGCGCGTCGAGGTGGACGATCTCGTTCCACGACACCGGCCCGGCGACGACGACGTCGGGCACGCCCGCGCCCGCCGTCACGCGAGCCGCCACACGGACGCGACCGGGCCGTCGCCCGGGAGCTCGAGCACGCGGTCGGCCCCCGACCCGGAGACCCGGAGCGGCGCGTCGCCGAGCAGGGTCTGAGGCGCGTCGGAGCCCAGCAGCGTGCCCGCCGGCAGGGCCGCGCCCGGCCACGGCGCGCGCGCCACGAGCACGAGGACGCGCTCGTCCGCGGTCTCCCGGACGTACGCCACGGCGTCGTCGTCGACCATGACCCAGCGCAGGCCGCCCTCGCGCAGCGCGCGGCTCGACCGCCGCAGGCGCGCGAGGGTCGCATAGTGCGCGAACGTCGCCTCGTCGCGGTCGCCGGGGCGGTCCCACGGCATCGGAGTGCGCGACTCCTCCCCGTTGCGGCCCTCGAGCCCGAGCTCGTCGCCCGCGAACACGACCGGGGTGCCCGGGTAGGTGAACAGCATGGTCGCCGCCGCGTGCGCGAGGTCGGCGCCGCCGGCGATCGTGCGCAGGCGCGGCGTGTCGTGGGACGCGAGCATGTTCCACTGCGACCGCGTGACCGCCCACGGCACCGCCGACGCGAACTCGCGCATCGTGGCGACCGTCGCGCGGCCGTCCCGCCGGGCGATCGGCCCGGGAAGCTCGAGCGAGCGCACGGCGCCCCGGGGCGCGAGCCACGACCAGAGCGGGCGCGTGAACGCCGAGTAGTTCATGACGGCGTGCCAGCCGTCGCCCTGCGCGTCCGCGCCGGAGTCGTGGAAGTGCTCGCCGACGAGGAGCGCGTCGGGGCGCACCGCCGCCATCGTGGCGCGGATCTCGCGCGCCACGGCGTGCGCGCGGTCGGCGTCCCGGTACCGGCCCGTCATGTTGGCGACGTCGATGCGCCACCCGTCCAGGCCCGCGTCGAGGTCGCCGTCGCCGCCGAGCCACCGCCCGACGACCGAGCCCGGGCCGCGCAGGAGCCGGGGCGCCAGCCCGTCCGCGCCGTGGTTGAGCTTCGGGAGGCTGGCGTGGCCGAGCCAGCCGACGTGCCCGTCGGGGGTCCAGTAGTAGTAGTCGCGCTCGGGCGACGACGGCTCGGCGAGGGCCCGCCGGAACCACTCGTGCCCGACGCCCGTGTGGTTGGTCGTGAGGTCGCCCATGATCCGCATGCCGCGGGCGTGCACCGCCCGGGCGAGCGCCGCGAGCGCCTCGTCCCCGCCGAGCAGCGGGTCGATCCGGTCGAACGTCGTGGCGTCGTAGCGGTGGTTGGAGCGCCCCGGGAACGTCGGGGTGAGGTAGAGGACGTCGACGCCGAGCCGCTCGAGGTGGTCGAGGTGCTCCGCGATCCCCCACAGGTCGCCGCCGTAGAGCTGCCGGCCCGCGCCCGGCCCGAAGCCGTCGACCGGGTCGCCCCAGCCTCGCGGCTCCGCCCAGTCGGGCGTCTCGTGCGCGTCGGCGTGCGCCGACCGCGCGAACCGGTCCGGGAAGACCTGGTAGACGAACGAGCCCGACCCCCAGCCCGGCGCCGGGGCGTGGGTGCTGAGCCGGAAGTCGGACGCGTCGGGCACGTCGCGCGCCACGACGCCGCGGCCCGTGAGCCAGCGGTGGCCGCCGGCGCGCGTCGACGGCCCGAGGAAGAACCGGTACGACGTGACGGGGTTGTGCGCGACGACGTCGGCCACGAACCAGGTCTCGTGCTCGTCGCGGCGCTCGGGCCGGGCCTGCACGAGGCGGGGCTCGCCGTCGTGCACGACGCGGACCCAGACGTCGTCGTCGCCGGGAGCGTCGGGTCCGTGCGGCACCCGGACGCGGACCGGGACGACGTCCCCGAGCGCGGGCGCGCCGTCCGGCACGTACGCCTCGGACCCGTCGTGGTGGGGCAGGTCGGTCAGGACGCGCGTCCGTCCGGCGCGCCCGCGGTCGAGACCTGCTGCGGGCGCGCTCGTGGTCGTGGCGGTCATCCCTTGACCGACCCCGACGTCAGGCCGCCCACGATGTACTTCTGCAGGAACAGGAACAGCAGCACCACGGGGATCGCGGCGAGCACGGCGCCGGCCGCGAACAGGCCCCAGGGCGCGTTCCGCTCGTCCGACGCCCACTGGTACAGCCCGATCGCGAGCGTGAACTTGCTGTTCGACTGCAGCACGGTGCTGGCGATGAAGAACTCGCCGTACGTGCTGATGAAGGACAGAAGTCCCACGACCACGAGGATCGGGGTCACGAGCGGCATGATGATCGTCCAGTAGATCTGGCCGTGGCTCGCCCCGTCGATGCGGGCGGCCTCGTCGAGCTCCTTGGGCACCGTGTTGAAGAACCCGTAGAGCAGGAAGGTGTTCACGCCGAGCGCCCCGCCGAGGTAGACGGCGATCAGGCCCGGGATCGAGTTGAGGCCGAGGACCGGGAAGACGTCCTTGAGCTGCAGGAGCAGCAGGAAGATCGCGACCGCGGCGAGCATCTGCGGGAACATCTGCACCAGCAGGAGGCCCGTGAGGGTCGAGCGCCGCCCCCGGAACCGGTAGCGCGAGAACGCGTACGCGGCGGCGGCACCCATGAGCACGGTGCCGATCGCCGTCACCGTGCAGATGATCAGCGAGTTCGCCGCCCACCGCCCGAACCCGCGGCGGAAGAGCTCGGTGAAGTTCTCGAGGCTGACCGTCGAGAACAGGTCGTTCGAGCCCGTCAGGCTGCCGCCCGGGTTGAGCGCGGCGGACAGCACGTAGAGCAGCGGGAGCACGCAGTAGATGATGACGACGACGCCCACGACGTGACGCCAGCCGACCTCCTTCCACCACCGGCCGCCGCGCAGGCGCGTGTCGTTGATCGGCCCGCCGGCGTCGTCGGAGCCCTCGGCGCGGACGGTCGGGGTCAGGGTCGGCTCCATGGCGGCCATGTCAGAGCTCCTCGAGGGTGCGCGTGCGACGAAAGCCGAGCCAGGAGATCAGCCCGACGACGATGAAGATGAGGATCGACACGGCGCTCGCGAGGCCGTAGTCGTTGGACCCCGTCCCGAAGGCGACCGAGTAGACCATCGAGATGAGGATGTCGGTGCTGCCGACCGGGATCGGCGCGCCCACGAAGTCCGGACCGCCGCCCGTGAGCAGGTAGATGAGCGTGAAGTTGTTGAAGTTGAACGCGAAGCTCGAGATCAGCAGCGGCGCGACGCTCACCATGAGGAGCGGCAGCGTGATCGAGCGGAACGCGCGGAAGGGGCCGGCACCGTCGACGCGGGCGGACTCCATGACGTCGCCCGGGATCGACTGGAGCGCACCCGTGCAGATGAGGAACATGTACGGGAAGCCGAGCCACAGGTTCACGGCGAGGACCGAGAACTTGGCGAGCCACGGGTCGCCGAGCCAGTCGATGTTCGCCCCGCCCAGGATCACCTGGTTGATGAACCCGAACTTCGAGTTGAGCATGCCGCTCCACACGAGCGCCGCGAGGAAGCCCGGGAACGCGTACGGCAAGATCAGCAGCGAGCGGTAGATCTTGCGTCCGCGCACGCGGGGGTCGTTGAAGACGAGCGCGAGGAACAGCCCGAGGAAGAACGTCGTCGCGACCGAGAGGAACGCGAACGCGAACGTCCACAGCGTGACCTTCACGAAGATCCCGGACAGCCGGGAGTCCGTGAACATCTTCGTGAAGTTCTCCCAGCCGACCGTGACGCGCCAGCCGGGCTCGAGCCGCTCGCCCTTGGCCGAGACGAAGTTGCCGTGGTCGCTGGGCGTGTACGTCTCGCCCGTCTTGGTGTTGGTGAACGTGTCCGTCTTCTCGTCGTACTGCATGACGGGCGTGAAGACGTACGCCGTCGAGCCGTTCTGGGTGCGCAGCGTGCCGTCGCCCGCGTCCTCGGAGACGGGCACCGCGAGGGCCGTGACGTCCTGCGCACGGCCCGCGATGTCCGCGAACGCCAGGACCTGCCAGCCCGGGATCGCCGTGACCTTCGTGCCCGTGACCGTGGCGCCGTCGGCGGGCGCGAGCGGCTCGTCCGCCGTGCCGACCTCCGCCTGACCGTCCTGCACGACGGCGAGACCGAGCTCGTCCCCGCGGCTCACGACGCTCACGGGGAAGGCCGGGGACCCCTCGACGCGCACCTGGTTCTGCGTCTCGATCGCCGAGATCGCGTCGGCCTTGGTGGAGTTGTGGCCGTCGCCGTAGTTCGTGAACGCGATGTACCCCGTGTAGGCCATCACGAAGAGCTGGTAGACGAGGAGGAACAGCAGTCCGGGCACGAGGTACTTCGCGGGGATCGCGCGCCGCGAGAAGTAGGCCCAGTTGACCGCGGCGAGCGCCGCGACGAGGAAGACGACGATCCACCAGCTGTCGACCCCGGCCGCTGCGACGATGCCGTACAGGCCCAGGGCGTCCACGAGCCCGACGAGGATGAGCTTCGCGACCCAGCCGGGCGAGAACCGGCGGGCGTGGGAGTCGGGCCCCAGCGGGCGGGTCCGCCGCGAGGGGGACGTCCCGCTGCCGTCGTCGGACGACGCGGCCTCGGGCAGGTGGGGGGCGAGCTGCTGCTCCGTCATCGGGGCTCTGCTTTCGTACGTGGTGGGTGATGACCGGGCCGACCGGGCGCGCGTCGCGCCCGGTCGGCCCGTCGGTGGGCTTCAGGCCCTCCGGGTCGTCAGCCCTTCGACTTGTCGATGGCTGCCTGGATGTTCTTGATCATCGTGTCCCAGGTCGCGTCGGGGTCCTTGGCCTTGCCGGAGATGATCTGGGCCTCGGTCGTGCCCCAGAACGCCCACACGGAGTCCATCGCGGGGATCGACGGCATCGGCGACTCGCCCGCCGCCTCGGTGAAGCCCTTGAGGACCGGGTCGCTGACCTTGTCGGCCGCGGCGGTGAGGGCCGGCATGCGCTGACCCGCCTCGTACAGCTCGGTCTGGGCGAACTCGTCACCCAGGAAGTTGGTCACGAAGTCGTTCGCGACGATCGGGTTCTGCGCCTTCGCGCTGATGTAGGCACCCTGGACGCCGACGAACGGCTGCGACTTCTCGCCGCCCGCGCTCGGGACCGGGAGGACCGTGATGTCGAGCCCGGCCTTCTTGAAGGCCGGCGTGTTCCACGGGCCGGTGATGATGTACGGCGTCTGGCCGTGCGTGAACGCGTCGGTCGCCTTCTGGGAGTCGATCGCGGTGTCGAGCACGCCGTCCTTGCCGAGCTTCTGGAGGTACTGGGCGAACTTGTGCCCGTTGTCCCCGCCCATCGCGATGGTGTCGGTGTAGGAGCCGTCGTCGTTCTGCTTGAAGACGGGGGCGCCGAACGACGTCTGCAGCGGGTACAGGTGGTACGGGTCGCCGTCCTTGCCCTGCTGGACCACGAACGGGTACTTGACCTTCGAGTTCTTGGCCTCGATCTGCTTGCCCTGCGTGATGAGCGCGTCGAGCGAGTCGGGCGTGCTGCTCGCGAGCTTGTTGTTCCGCACGAGCGCGATGTTCTCGATCGCGTAGGGAACGCCGTAGACCTGGCCGTCGTACGTGAACGCCGACACGGTGACGGGCGCGAACTCGCTGGCCTTGGCGCCGAGCTCGATGGGCTGGACGGTGCCGTTGGTCACGAGCTGGCCGGTCCAGTCGTGCGCCCCCACGACGATGTCGGGGCCCTCGCCGGTCGGCTCCTGCTTGACGAAGTCGGCGCGGATGTCGGCCGATGCCTTCTGGACGACCTTGACCTGGACGCCGGACTGCTTCTGGTACTGCTCGGCCAGCTTCTTGAACACGTCGATCCGGGTCTCGTCGACCCAGACCGTGAGGGTGCCGGTGAGCTTCGGTGCGTCGGTCGTGGTCGCGGCCGACGGCGTGGAGGGCTTGTCGCCGCCGCCCGAGTCGGACGAGCAGGCGGTGAGCGCGAGGGCCGCGCCGAGCGCGACCGCCGTCGCCGAGAAGATGCTCCGTCGCATCGGTGTGTCTCCCAATCGAGGTCGGAGTGCGGCCGCTCGGCATGCACACGCCGCCGTCGGCCTCGGATGGCATGACCGTAGGCGAAGGACCCCCCGCCGTGCAACCGCTTGCAGCAACGGTGTCGCCGTCGTTACAGTTTCGTTGCAGTCCAGCGCCCTGCCGACGACGGCGGGCCGCCTGCGCCGGTCAGGAGACCGGTCAGAACCCAGCGACAAGGAGGTCCTGTGCGCCGGACCACTACGCTCGTACCCGTGCGTACCCGTCTTGCAGACCTGGCCCAGCTCGCCGGAGTGAGCACCGCGACGGTGTCGCGCGTCCTGAACGGCAAGGCCAACGTCTCCCGCGAGACCCGCCAGTCCGTCCTGTCCGCGCTCGACCAGCTCGGCTACGAGCGCCCCGAGCGGCTCAAGCACCGCTCCGCCGGGCTCATCGGGCTCGTCGTGCCGGAGCTCGTCAACCCGGTGTTCCCCGCCTTCGCGCAGGTGATCGAGGACCACCTCGCCGACGCCGGCTACACCCCCGTGCTCTGCACGCAGTCCCCCGGCGGCACCACGGAGGACGAGTACGTCGAGATCCTCATGGAGCACGGCGTCGACGGCATCGTCTTCGTCTCCGGGCTGCACGCCGACACGCAGGCCGGCCGCGACCGGTACGTCCGGCTGCGGGAGCGCGGCATGCCGATCGTCCTGGTCGGCGGCTTCGCCGAGGGCATCGACGCGCCGTTCGTGTCCGCCGACGACGCCCAGGCCGCCGAGCTGGCGGTGCGCCACCTCGTGAGCCTCGGCCACCGCAGGATCGGCCTGGCCGCCGGGCCCACGCGCTTCGTCCCGACGCAGCGCAAGCAGGAGGGCTTCGTGCGCGCGCTGGTCCAGCACGGCCTGGCGGCCGACGAGGCGGAGGCGCGCACCCACGTCGTCAACACGCTCTTCACGCTCGAGGGCGGCCAGGCGGCCGCCGAGGAGCTGCTCGCGAGCGGCCACACCGCGGTCGTCTGCGCCAGCGACCTCATGGCGCTCGGCGTCACGCGGGCCGCCCGCGCCCACGGTCTCACGGTCCCCGGGAACATGTCGGTCGTCGGCTACGACGACTCGCCGCTCATCGCGTTCACCGACCCGCCGCTGACGACGGTCCGCCAGCCGGTCGCGGCCATGGGCCGGGCGGCCGTGGCCGCGCTGCTCACGGAGATCTCCGGCGACCGCGCACCGCGCAGCGAGCTGCTCTTCCAGCCCGAGCTCGTCGTGCGGGAGTCCACGGGGAGCGCCCCGGTGGCCGCGACCGTCGGCTGACAGGCCGCCGCCCCTCCCCCGACGCCCGCCCGGGCCGCCGCCGACGCACGCCCGCCCGGGCCGCCGCCGACGCACGCCCGCCCCGGGCCGCCGCCCCTCCCCGACGCCCGCCCCGGCCGCCGCCGACGCGCGCCGGCCCGGGCGGGCGTGGGCGCGGTTGACGGGCGCGGCCGGTGTTGTGCAAGGATGCTGCAACGTACATCGCAGTCTTGCCGTGCTGATCACCCAGTGAGACGCCTCCCTCCCCGACGACGCGAGGACAGCCCTCCCATGACCCGAATCGATTCGACGCCCGCACCCGCATCCGCGACCGAGGCGATCACCGTCCACGCGGCCAGCGCGGTGGAGGGCAGCTGGTGGCGTGACGCCGTGATCTACCAGGTCTACCCGCGCTCCTTCGCCGACTCGAACGGCGACGGCGTCGGCGACCTGCCGGGCGTCACCGCGCACCTCGACCACCTCGTCGAGCTCGGCGTGGACGCGCTCTGGCTCTCGCCGTTCTACCGCTCCCCGCAGAAGGACGCGGGCTACGACGTCGCCGACTACCGCGACGTCGACCCGCTGTTCGGCACCCTGGAGGACTTCGACGTCCTGCTCGAGGCGGCGCACGCGCGCGGCGTCCGGGTCGTCGTCGACCTCGTGCCCAACCACACCTCCGACCAGCACGTCTGGTTCCAGGCCGCGCTCGCCGCGGAGGAGGGCTCGCCCGAGCGCGGACGGTACCTGTTCCGCGACGGCCGCGGCGCCGGCGGCGAGGAGCCGCCGAACAACTGGCAGTCGATCTTCGGAGGCCCCGCCTGGACGCGCACCACGCGCGCCGACGGCACGCCCGGCCAGTGGTACCTGCACCTGTTCGACTCCTCGCAGCCCGACCTCGACTGGTCCAACCCCGAGGTCCGGTCCGAGTTCGAGGACGTCCTGCGGTTCTGGCTCGACCGGGGCGTCGACGGCTTCCGCGTCGACGTCGCGCACGGCATGGTCAAGGCCGACGGCCTACCCGACTGGGACGGCCACGTCGCGATGGTGGACGGCACCGAGACCCCGGACGCCGACGGCACCGAGGCCGTGAACGGCTCGGGCAACTCCGGCCCCATGTTCGACCAGGACGGCGTGCACGAGATCTACCGCGCGTGGCGCCGGATCCTCGACGAGTACGAGGGTGACCGCGCGATGGTCGCGGAGGCGTGGGTCGAGCCCCTGTCCCGGCTCGCGCGGTACGTGCGTCCGGACGAGATGCACCAGGCCTTCAACTTCTCGTTCCTGGTCGCGGGCTGGGACGCGGCGCGGCTGCGCGGCGTCGTCGAGTCCTCGTTCCGGGCCAACGACGCGGTCGGCGCGCCCACCACCTGGGTGCTGTCGAACCACGACGTCGTCCGGCACGCCTCGCGTCTCGGCCTCGCCGAGCCCGAGAACCGCCCCAACGGGCTGTTCGCGACGGACCCGCAGCCCGACGCCGAGCTCGGCCTGCGCCGCGCCCGCGCCGCCAGCCTGCTCATGCTCGGGCTTCCCGGCTCGTCGTACGTCTACCAGGGCGAGGAGCTCGGCCTGCCCGAGCACACCACGCTCGAGGACGTCGTCCGCCAGGACCCCGCGTTCTTCCGCACCGGTGGCGCCGAGGCGGGCCGCGACGGCTGCCGCATCCCCATGCCGTGGGCGGTCGACGCCCCCGCCTACGGGTTCTCGCCCGACGGCGCCGCGTGGCTCCCGCAGCCCGCGTCGTACGCGGCGCACGCGGCCGACGTCGAGCGCGCCACCCCGGGCTCCACGTTCGACCTGTACCGGACGGCTCTGCGCGTGCGGAAGGCCGAGGCCCTGGGCACCGGCGACCTGGCGTGGCTCGGCGTCTTCGCCGACGACCCGCACGTCGTCGCGCTGCGCAACCGCGACGTCGTCGTGCTGGCGAACCTCGGCGACGCGCCGGTCGCGCTGCCGCCGGGCGCCGAGGTGCTCGTCGCCTCGGGCGAGCTCACGGACGACGCCGGCGCGACCGCCGTGCCGTCGGACACCGCCGTCTGGTACCGCGCCTGACGCACCCCCGCAGCAGAACGGCGGCCCGTCTCCCTCAGGAGGCGGGCCGCCGGTCTCTGTCGCGAGGGAGAGTTCCGCGCGGGGTACCTCGCGCAGCGGGCTCAGCCGCCCGAGACGCTCAGCTCCGCCTCGACGAGCTGCTGACGGTGCTCGGCGGTGAGCTCGCGCGAGTCGAGCCAGCCGTAGGGCAGGTGCGCGGTCTTGGGCGTGCCGGACCGCCCGCGCGGCCCCTCGGCGCCCTCGCCGGGGTACGGCTGGTCGAGGTCCAGGGCGTCCAGACGCTCGCGCAGCTCGGCGAGCGTCGAGACGAGCGCGAGCTGCGACCGGGCCTCGCCACCGACCGCGTAGCCCTTGAGGTACCAGGCCATGTGCTTGCGCAGGTCGCGCATGCCCTTGCCCTCGTCCTCCCAGTAGTCGACCTGCAGCTCGCCGTGGCGGTAGATCGTGTCGGCGACCTCGCGCAGCCCCGGGCGGATCCTCGCGTCGGAGCCGGCGAACGCGGCGGCGAGGTCGGCGAACAGCCACGGCCGCCCCTGGCACCCGCGCCCGACCACGACGCCGTCGGCGCCCGTCACCTCGATCATGCGGACGGCGTCCTCGGCGGACCAGATGTCGCCGTTGCCGAGCACCGGGATGCTCCGGACGGTCTCCTTGAGCGTCGCGATCGCCGCCCAGTCGGCCGTGCCCGAGTAGTGCTGCTCGACGGTGCGCGCGTGCAGCGCGACGGCCGCGGCGCCCTCCCGCTCGGCGATGAGGCCGGCGTCGAGATAGGTGAGGTGGTCGTCGTCGATGCCCTTGCGGGTCTTGACCGTGACCGGGACGCCGTACGCGCCGCCGGCCTCGACCGCGCCGGCCACGATGCGCGTGAACAGCTCGCGCTTCCACGGCAGCGCGCCGCCCCCGCCGCGCTTGGTGACCTTGGGCACCGGGCAGCCGAAGTTGAGGTCCACGTGGTCCGCCAGGCCCTCGGCGGCCAGGATCCGGACGGCACCCGCGACGGTCGCCGGGTCGACGCCGTACACCTGGGCGGACCGGGGGTGCTCGCCCTCGTCGAAGGTGACGATGCGCAGCGTGGCCGGGTGACGCTCGACGAGCGCGCGGCTCGTGACCATCTCCGCGACGTACAGGCCCGCGCCGTGCTCGCGGCAGAGCGTCCGGAACGCCTTGTTCGTCACGCCCGCCATCGGTGCGAGGACGACCGGCGTGTCGATCGTGTGCGGTCCGATGCGCAGCGGGGGCAGCAGCGTGCTGACGGTGGAGGCGGGGGTTGTCACGTCCCCATTCTCCCATCTACGCGGAGCGGGCCTCGCGCCGGACTACAGCCAACCGTTCTCCTGGGCGATCCGGACGGCCTCCGCGCGCGTCCGGGCGCCCGTCTTCCCGATTGCGGACGACAGGTAGTTGCGCACGGTCCCCTCCGACAGGAAGGCCGCCTTCGCGATCTCGGCGACCGTCCCCCCGTCGGCCGCGTGGAGCAGGACGTCGCGCTCCCGCTCCGTGAGCGGGCTCTCCCCCACCGTGAGCGACTCGACCGCCAGCTCCGGGTCGACGACGCGAAGCCCGCTGTGGACGCGGCGCACGGCGTCGGCGAGCTGTTCCGCCGGGGTGTCCTTGACGACGAACCCGCTCGCGCCCGCGTCGAGGGCTCGGCGCAGGTAGCCGGGCCGGCCGAACGTCGTGACGATGAGCGAGCGGCACTCCGGGTAGCCCTGCCGGAGCGCGCCCGCGGCACCGATGCCGTCGAGGCCCGGCATCTCGACGTCGAGCAGGGCGACGTCGGCGCGCGCGGCGCGGGCAGCGTCGACGACCTCGTCGCCGCGCCCCACCTGGGCGACGACCTCGAGGTCGGGCTCGAGGTCGAGGAGCGCGGCGAGCGCGCCGCGCACGAGCGCTTGGTCGTCCGCGAGGAGGAGCCGGATCGTCACCGCCCGATCCTCGCACCTGTCAGGCCGCTCGGCCGACGACGGGCGCGCACCGCGAGGCGGAAGCCTCCGAGCGGGCTCGGACCGGTCTCGACGGCCGCGCCCGCCGCGGCGGCGCGCTCGCGCAGCCCGGCGAGCCCGTGCCCGGGCGCGTCGCCCGGCGACCCGGTCGGCTCGGCCGTCCCGGCGCCGCCCTCCTCGGCGTCGTCGGGACAGGGCGCGGCGCCGCGGCCGTCGTCCTCGACGACGATGCGGTCCGGCGCGAGCGTCACCACGACGCGGCCCGCGGCCGCGTGGCGCAGGACGTTGGTGGTGCCCTCGCGGACCGTCCACGCGAACACCTCGCGCAGCTCTTCGGGCACCGCGTCGACGGCGCCGGGGAGCTGCGCCTCGATGCCGGCGGCGTCGAGCGCACGCCGGGCGGCCGCGAGCTCGCCGGCCAGCGTGACGTGCCGGGTCGCGGTGACCATGCCGCGCACGTCGGCGAGCGCCGACCGGGCGAGGGACTGGATGTCCGCGACCTCGGCCGCCGCGCGGGCGGGGTCGGCCTCCACGAGGCGGCCGGCGAGCTCGGACTTGACCGAGATGACGGTGAGCGAGTGGCCCAGCACGTCGTGCATGTCGCGCGCGATGCGCTCGCGCTCGCGCGACACCGCGAGCGCCGCGACCTCCTCCTGGGCGAGCTGGAGCTGGCGGTTGCGCTCGACGAGCTGGGCGAACCCGTACGTCGCGAGGGTGGCGAGGACGAGCGCAGCGACGTTCCCGTCCTCGGGCTCCCAGCCGGGGATCACGCGCGGCAGCACGAGCATCACGATCGCGAGGCCGACGGTCACGAGGAGCGCGCGCGGGGACCGCAGCAGGTAGACCGCCGAGACGCTGATGAACACGAGCCCGACGAGGCCGTGCTCCTGCGCGGCCAGGCACGCGAGCACGACGCCGACCGCCTGGACGAGCACCGAGAACCAGGACCACCCACGCGCGTTCCGACCCTCGACCCCGAACGTCTGCCGCAGCAGGAAGACGGACGCGACGAAGCCGACCGCGCTCAGCGCCACGCCGAGGATGCCGCACCACCGCAGGACCGGGTCGGGGTTGTCCCAGGACGCGCGCGCGGGCTCGCTGAGGAACACGACCCAGACGGCGCCGAACAGCGGCCCGACGAGCCGCCACACGCGGCGCTGCCGCTCGGCGCTCGCCCCCGGGCCGGCGACCGCGGACGCGAGCGCCCGGCCGACGACGTGGCGGTCGTCGGGAGACGGCGGAGGGGTGGACGACGCGGTCACGCGACCCACCGTAGTGGTGGGCCGCGTGCGCGCGCCGGGGAACGGGCTGGTCACACCCGTGCCGTGTCCTTGCGGTAGCGCCAGGCGGCGCCGAGCGAGAAGACCACGGCCCAGGCGACCACGTTGAGCACCGCGAGCCACGAGAACCCGTCGCCCAGGGGCGCGCGGGTCAGCTCGGCGAGCCCGTAGGTCGGCATGGTCTTCGCGACGTCCGCGAACCAGCCGTCGCCGAGCGGGACGAACAGCCCTCCCGCGAAGGACAGCAGCGCGAGGACCGGGCCGAGGATCTGCATGACGTTCTCGGACGGGAGCAGGTAGCCCATGAACAGGCCGAACGCGGCGAACACGAGCGAGCCCGCCCAGGCGATGAGCGGCGCCAGGACCCAGGCGTAGAACGGCATGTCGGCCTTGCCGAGCGCGAGCCCCACGCCCATCGTGATGAGCACGGACACGGCGCCGAGCGCCATGGTCGCGGCGATCTTCGTCACCACGTACGCCCAGGGCCGCATCGGCGTGAGCCGGAGCTGGCGGGTCCAGCCCTGCGCCCGCTCGACCGACACGCTCGCCCCGCCCGAGGTCGCCGTGAGCAGCGCGCCGTACAGGGCCATCGAGACGAGGATCCACGCCGTGACGTTCCCGTTGCCGGCCTGCTGCGTCGTGTAGTCCGAGGACAGCCCGAAGATCAGGAAGAACACGGGCGGCATGACCAGCGAGAAGATCAGCGTCCGGCGGTTGCGGACGAACCGGCGCAGCTCGAGCCGCAGGTAGGTCGCGCTGATCCCGCGCCCGACGGCGGGGGCCCCGATCCGGGTCGCGGCGGGACGCGCGGGGCTCGGCGCGGAGCTGGGGGCGAGCGTGCTCATCGGAGGGCTCCTTCGGTGGCGGCGACGGCCGGCGTGACGGCGCCGGCGGAGGGGTGGGCCGAGGTCAGCGCGACGAACGCCTCCTCGAGGTTCTCGGCGGTGACCTCGAGGTCGCGCGCCTTGGTGCGCGTGAGGAGGTAGCGCGCGACCGTGTCGGAGTCGGAGGTCCGGACGATGAGGCGGTTCCCGCGCTCCTCGACGGTGTCGACGCCGGGCAGCGCCCGGACCGCGTCGAGCACGTGCCCGGGCTCGGCCTCGGCGTCGATCAGCGCGGTCACCGTCCTGCCCGACGCGAGGTTCTTGACCTCGGCGGCCGAGCCGTCCGCGACGATCCGGCCCTGGCTGACGAGGACGATGCGGTCGGCGTACGCGTCCGCCTCCTCGAGGTAGTGGGTCGCGAACACGACCGTGCGGCCGCGGGCCGCGTCCTGCCGGATCGCCGCCCAGAACTCGCGGCGGCCCTCGACGTCCATGCCGGTCGTCGGCTCGTCGAGCAGCAGCAGGTCCGGCTCGGACACGAGCGCCATCGCGAACCGCAGCCGCTGCTGCTGGCCGCCCGAGCACTTGCCGACCATCCGGTCGGCGATGTCGGCGATGCCGGCGCGCTCGAGGTAGGGGGTCGCGGACCCGGCGCGACCGAACAGCGACGCCGTGAGCTCGACCGTCTCGGCGACCGTGATGTCGCGGAGCAGACCGCCCGTCTGCATGACGGCGGCGACCCGGCCGGCCGCGATCGCTGCCTCGGGGCTGCTGCCGAACACCTCGAGCGTGCCCGACGACGGCTGCGAGAGCCCGAGGACCATGTCGATGGTCGTGGTCTTGCCGGCGCCGTTCGGGCCGAGGAACGCGACGACCTCGCCGGGCATGATCGTGAGGTCGATGCCGTTCACGGCACGGACCGTGCCCGACGGCGACGAGAACTGCTTGTGCAGCCCGTGCAGCGCGAGCGCGGGCGTCGTGGGGAGGGTCCGGGGCCCCTGCGGTGTGGTCATGGCACCATCCTGGGCGAATGCGCAGGTCAGCGGCACCGACGACTGTCACAGGCGGCTCATGACATCTGTCACGGCCCGCCCGGTGACACCTGCCG
>Ga0182746_1000831_pt1 | contig 34247 bp, 22 predicted proteins | sample eDN3rd30CBELigOP_FD_128881 | JGI IMG/M metagenome (GOLD analysis project Ga0182746, IMG submission 128881) | Enriched Organic Plus compost microbial communities from Emeryville, California, USA - eDNA 3rd pass 30_C BE-Lig OP (version 2) (version 2) ...
CAAGAGGGAAATACCTGATCAAGCCGGACCATCCTGCTGAACCTCATCTTTACCTGATCGTAAAAGGAGTGATCAGGGCTTTTATCAAAGAAGAAGGAAAAGAGATCACTACCTGGATCAATGAGGAAAATGAGATAGTGACATCTATCCGGAATCTCGGGTTGAACCATCCTTCTCCGGAATACCTGCAGGCCATCGAGAACTCGTCCCTGATCGCCATGCCTTACAGCCTGGTGGAATACCTGTATGAGAATTTCCCTGAGTCTAATATAGTCGGCAGAAAGATCCTGGAAGACAATTATCGCGGTGCTGAGGAAAGGGCCTATATCTGCCGCATACCTTCAGCAGAAAAAAAGTATCAGCACTTTATCAAAACCCGCCCGGGACTGGTCAACCGCATTTCGCTGAAGTATATCGCTTCCTATCTCAATATGACCATTGAAACCCTGAGCAGGGTCAGAAGCCGGTTGGCTGAATAGATATCCATTGACATATATCAAAAAAAATACGGGTGTTTTACCCGGTTTCATCATCTCTCCTGTTTGCTGTAACCCTTATCTGTTAAGCGTTACAGGCCAATAATCTACTAAAATACCCTGCAAAGGTCTGCCAGAGGATGGCCGTTTACGGAATACGCTTATTAGCAATTTACCGTTCTTTTGCAGTACCAATACTTTATGAATTAACCAATCCTGCTATGATGAGCCACCATTCTTTGCCTTCTTCGCCAGGCAGCTATCCATTCCGGAAACTTCGCATCAGCTATCCGTCCAACACCGCCATCCTCTTCAGTTTTTTTGCTATGCTGGTAAAAAGTCTATCCAGGAAAAATTCTACTGAGAATTATATCACCCAAGTTTTTGCTGATTCACTATAACCGCCCCCTGGTCAATGGGATTTTTCCCGTTAACCGTTAAGCCCTATCCTCCACCAGAGAGAGTCCTGCCTGAAAAGGTGGGATTCTTTTTTTTAGCCGGGTGGCTGGTCTGGAGCCTGGAGTCAGGAGTCGGGAGTTCGAAGATGCTGAAATTTAGGAGAGCCATTTCGATATCGTGGGCATGGAGCCTGGAAGAATTTAGAGTATAGTCAGAAGGGGGTGGAACTTTTATACCCCTTTTGGGTGAGGATCGGGATTGCCTGGGAGTATTAGAATTGGAACAGTTCGTGCAATTTATCCGCTACGGCCTTTACAAGTCCGGCCTCAGGAACTGAGGGAGAATTCTCTGCCAGTACAGCCCGGTAATTCCTTTCCTCATCAGGTTCAAAATAAACCTGTGCACCGTTAATATTCACCATCATACGATGGGTGAAGCGGCTCATTTTATGGAATTCCGCGTCGAATTGTTTTTTCTCGTTGTTATAGGTCAGCTCAAGGATAAATGAGTCTACCATGAGAATTTATTTCCGTAAAATTGGAGTATTCTCTCAGATTATCCATGGGTATTTCAAACAGTTCTACGCGAATTTTCCCCGTTTACTCAGTTTTTCGACTACTCGCTAAATGGTATTGTCCGGCAGCCAGCACTGTCGTATCCTTGCACTGGTTTTTCATAGGAAATTGGATTTAAACGGGGCAGGATGTCTATCCAGCCCTTTTTTATTAGCCAGGAAAGAAAGGTATAGGGCCTCTTCTACCCCATTCGGTTGTAACTCATTTTGAAGATTTCCTCTATTGAGTTTAAAGTTTAAAAACCAATATGAGCTGTTCCCAATTTTTAAACCTTTAAACGCTTAAACTTTTAAACCGTGTCTCCCCTTACTTAAAATGCGACCTCAGCATCCAGGCCATCTTCTCATGCTCTTCCATCAGGCCGGTAATAAAATCACTGGTGCCTGCATCACCATATTCATTCGCAAAAGGATTGATATTAGTACGGATAAATTCGATGATGCTTTCATGATCATTCAGCAATTCCCTGATAAAGTCTTTGCTGCTATTATCCCTTTCGCCCTGTTCGCTGAGATGGGTCAACTCAAGAAAATTTTTCAAAGTAGCCGGTGCATAGTGACCAATGGAACGGATCCTTTCCGCTACGCTGTCCATAACATCATCCAACTGCTCATACTGGCTTTCAAAAAAAAGGTGCATTGCATGAAAATCGGGGCCTTCAATATTCCAATGTGCATTCCTTGTTTTGGTATAGAGCAGGAACTCATCTGCCAGTAATTTAGATAGCTGGGTTGCCACAGCTTTTCTGTTCTTTTCTGTGATGCCAATGCTTGTTTTCATCTTCTGTAATTTTATTTTATTACAAGTTAGTAAAATTCACTTTTCGATCATGCCTTTTTCACCATCACTCCGGGATTCACAGGATATGGCAATGGCTTGCCCTGCAAGCCTGCAATAATATTCTGAGCGGCCAGTCTGGCCATTGCCTCGCGCGATTCCACAGTGGCAGAACCAATATGCGGAAGAATGGCCGTATTGGGCATTTGCAATAAAGGATTGTCTGCTGACATTGGTTCGGGATTGGTCACATCCAACCCTGCACCCCATATTTTACCCGACTCCAATGCTTCACGCAATGCTTCTTCATCATGAATGCCTCCTCTTGCTGTATTGATAAAAATCGCGCCTGGCCTCATTTTATCAAATGCACTGCTGTTGAACAATCCTTTTGTTTCAGGAGTAAGGGCAGTATGCACGGAAACCACATCGCTTTGTGAAAGCAATTCATCAAATGAAACATAGGTAGCGTCCAATTCCGCTTCTGCAGTTGGATTGGGCCGGCGGTTGTGATAAATGACCTTCATATTATAAGCACCTTTGCATCGCTTTGCCATTTCATAACCGATCTTTCCCAAACCCAGTATGCCGATCGTTTTGCCACTCAACTCGATACCAAGATTGGCTACAGGATCATAATAATTCCATTGCCCCCTCAATATTTTTTTATGCAGGTAAAATGCTTTCCGTGACACGGCCAGCATTAGTAAAAAAGCAGTGTCTGCTGTAGCAGCGCTCAATACTCCCGGTGTATTCCCTATCGGAATGCCCAAACGGGTGGCTGTTGCCACATCCACTTTATCAAAACCAACAGAAAACAGGGCAATCACTTTCAGATGAGAGCAGGCTTCCAGGAATTCCTTATCCAGATGTTCATGCCCTACGCTCAGCAATGCATCATTTTGCTTGCAGGCCTGGATCAGTTCCTGCCGGGTCATATTTCTTCTTTCAGTGAATTGTGTGACCCGGTATCCGGCATCCTGTAATAATTCCAATGCAATACCAGGAATTACCCGGCTGATAAACACGTTCATAGTCGCTCGATCATTTTTGTTCATTCATTTGACGCTTTTCTTTTCCCCAACTGGCTGTAATATTTTTTAGCCGGGAAAATGATGCCAGATCAGCCTTTCTTTCCAACCGGAACGAGACGAAAGATATAACCAGGATTTTCTACCGAAATATAAATATATCCGTCAGGCCCCATTTTTACGTCACGCATGCGGCCGACATTCTTCAACAGCATTTCTTCTTTTACCAGCTTTCCGTTTCTGACAACAGAAAGGTTCAGGTATTTAAAGCGAAGCGAACCCGTCAGCACACCATCTTTCCAGGCAGGATAACGGTTGCCTGTAACAATGGCCATGCCGCTTGGTGCAATGGATGGGATCCAGTACACAACAGGTGGTTCAATTCCTTTCATCACTGACCGGGGAGAAATAACGGTACCATTATAATTAATGCCATACGTAGCAAGCGGCCAGCCATAATTGGCTCCTTTTTTTACCAGGTTGATCTCATCTCCTCCCCTTGGCCCGTGTTCATTTTCCCACAACAAACCTGTTGCCGGGTCAAGCACCATTCCCTGCGGATTGCGATGCCCGTATGAATAAATAGATGCTCTCGCATTTTCCCGGCCGGCGAAAGGATTGCCGGGAGGAATGCTGCCATTATCTTTAATGCGGTGTATTTTCCCCAGATCATTTGCCAGGTTTTGTGGGTTCCCCTTTTCATTGCCCCTTTCTCCTACAGAAAAATACAGGTAACCTTCTTTATCAAACACCATTCTTGAACCATAGTGATGACGCGTGCGTGAATAAGGCAGTGCTTCAAAAATATCCTGCTGCTCCACCAGTTTATCCCCTTCCAGTTTCGCGCGCATGATAGCAGTGGTGGAATAAAGACCGGAATCTGTTCTTTTGTAAGCAGAATAAGATAAGTACACCCATTTATTTTCATTGAATGCCGGGTGAAGAACAATATCCATCAGTCCTCCCTGCCCTTCTGCCAGCACCTGCGGTGCACCCTGCACTGTTCGAAGTGAACCATCCGGCAGGCGTTTGTATAATTTTCCTGATCTTCCGGTGATCAGCATTTCGTGATTGGGTAAAAATGCCATGCCCCAGGCAATATCATTATTGAGGCGGGCAATGGTATCGAGCCGGATATTCATTCCTGCAGAGGAAAAATAATTGGTGGCCGGCTTTGCATCAAACTGGTACCTTTCAACATTGACGATCCCTTTTTGTATGTATTCCACCAGTTCGTTGATCTCCTGATCAGTAAAAGCCGTATCAAAGGAAGGCATTCCCTCATCAGGATAGCCTTGTTTGATGGCTTTAAACAGGTCAGGGGCGGTTTGACCGTGCTTCCAACGGCGGTCTACAAAAGCATCCATTTTTTCACCATGACAGCTTGCGCAAAAACTGGCATAGTTGCGCTCTGCTCTTGCAGAATCGACCAACTGAGGGTTTGTTGCAATAGTACCGGGCTTTTTTTCTGAAAAAAGATCAAACACAAAGAAAGAAGAAGCAAGACCGGAGAGGACCATTAAATACCTGAACATATCGGGTTATCAATTTTCCTCAATATTATTCCATTTATGGATTCGATGGGTGTTAATAATGTAAATGGCCAATAATGCTGACTGGTGATCTTTACTCACTAATTAGTGAGTCAGCTTCGCATGATGATCATTTTTTAATCATCCGCAATTGATCAAGCATGGCCTGATTCACTTCCTCATTCATATTTTCATTGGCAGGCAGGTATTCGATAGTAAGGATATGTTCACCTTTTGTTAAATGCACCTGTACAGCATTGCTCCAGCCCCAATTGCTCCACTCTCCTTTTCCCCGTTGCGGAAAAACAAAAGCAGCTTTTGATTCATCGTCTATACGCAGGTTGCGGACAGCACATTTGTTTTCCGTATTCACCGGGCCATTGCCATTGGCATAACGGATATCCACTGCATAATCTCCTTCTTCCTTTATTGATACAGGTATTTGAATGACCGTGTTCACCCCCACTCCTGTTTCCACAAATCCTTTGCCTGAAAATCCTTTATAAGAATATGCGGCTGGAGCAGCAAAGTTTTCCATTTCATACAGACTTATAGCGGATGAAGGGATCAGTTCCAATGGTTCGCTCGCAAAAGAGGCAATTCCATTTTTATCTACGGCAATCACCTGGTATTCCCTGTATCCTTTGCCGCTCGTTTTAAAATAAGTAGCGGCGGATTCCTGCACCAACCGGCCATTCATAAACAACCTGTATTTGACAGCACCTGTTACAGGCAGCCAGGACAATACACCATCCTTATGAGTAAGTTTTGGTGCAGCAGGTGAGAACATGACCGGTAAATGATTAACGGAGTTTGATTCAGGAGCCCGGTCAGCCAATACAATGCTGACCTGGTGCAGCCCTTCTATATTCGAAGGAAATTCATGCATAGCAACAGGTTTGCCATCGATCATAAAAGAGCCTATTTCATTCCCGTATCCTTCAATCGTAATATTCAATACGGCCTTCCTGTAAGGGAAATTCTCCAGACGGCGGGTCCCTTTGAGTGCTTGCGGCACAAAAGGACGGAATACCAGTTTATCTTCTTCAAATTGTATCCCAAACAATATGCGGTGAACAATGCTGATATTGCCGGAAAGGCTCCAGAGCATATTGCTTGAATTGATCTGTGTGCCGGAATAATCACCATTTTCCGCTACAAAATTTTCTTTATTGGTAGCAAATAAAGCAGCGGGACGATAAATAGCCGCAATGCTTTCCATCACGGATTCTTCATTGCCGGCCATGGCTCCTGCCCATAACCAATATGACTGTACAAAAGGCCAGATGGCATTATTATGATAAGGCGGGATATTGGGTATCTGCGGATAGATGCAGGAAATGCCATAAGGAGTGACCGGAGCATGCTCCACCAACTGCTTCTGCTTTTCTTCATCCGCAATACCAAATACCACACAAAGCGCTTCACCCAATGCTTCGGCACGAGGAGAAACAAGCTTGTTCTTCCGCCCGTACAAATACTGGGCATAATATTTTTGAGAAGGCGACCACAATTTTTCATTAATGGCTTTTTTTATCCGGCCGGCAATGGTCTTGTATTTATCCGCAGCTTGCTGATCATTCAGCAAGGCAGCCATCCGCGATGCCACTGTGTTTGCCTCGTAATGCACGGCATTGGTGCCAAGATTCTCTGATTCAAAAATATCAGCCGGCTGCATCCATTTGGGATAAGTTTGTTCACGCCAGTCGAGAAATGAGGATTCTCCTTTTACAAGCCCTGTTTCTTTATCATAAATATTCTGCAGATCGTCTTCGATGGAATTTTTAATGATTGTGTATGCTTCCTGTAACCAATCTCTATCACCTGTCACTTTATACAATTCCCAGGCAGCCACTGCCCAGATCATACGATCGGTGCTTATGGGCCATGCACCGCCGGTGCCGGTATCCTGTATGATCTTTTTCTTTTTATTCACTTTCCGCATCAGGCTGTAGCGGGCCACTTCCGGCTGCAAATGAGCCATGGAAAGGATGATGCTGTAGCTGACATCCCTTGTCCATACACCTGCCCATTCCTTGCCGGTACGGAAAGTACTGTCAGGTTCCACGGCTTTTATCATTTCTTCCAGGGCCATATTGTAAAGCGCATCGGACAACAGGTAAGAAGATTGATAACGGGGAAAAGCTGACAGGTCTTTTTCCAGTTTCCAATGTGAAAGTGTTTTCTTTTCCTCTTCCTTTATATTCAGCGCAAGCGTGGTCTCATAAATTCCATCGCCATCATCGTCCTGCAATTTCAGTTCAGGATGGTTCACGAGGTTATCAAAATCCCAGATAAGCGGGGCCGAGCTGCCGGCCACATATACAGCTTTGAAATCTTCTTTGTAAATGCGGCTGCCATCAAAGCAGGTATAAAACCCCTTTGTTTTGAATTCATTCATTACGCCACGCATGTCCAGCCTTATTTTCAACCGGGCGCCGGGTTTTAAATAACCTGCAGGCCGGGGATTCTTTTCCTTCAAGGGCTTTCCGAATACGATCAGGGGAGTTTCAGAATACAGTGAATTCGTTTCGCAATTGAAATGATGGTCTGTACCGCTGGTCATTTCATTATCTTTCCCGTTAATACTGAATTTGAAAGAGATCGCAGAAGATTTGAACTCACTGGCAGGACTGCTGTAATCTGAAATAATTTCCTGCGGCGACAATGCTTTTGCGCTGTATTTTTTCTGCACGATCCTGTCAGGGTAAAACGAATAGGCATCCGAATGCCATACAGGCTCCTGAGCACCGGCATTATTTACCATGAAAGCTGTCATCACTAAAGCAACAACTCCTTTTTTGTATGAGTTCAACAGGGAATTTAGCATAATTACTGATTGAATGCTACTGCGGTTTTAATGTAGTTTACCTGGATATCTCCACCTGCTTTTCTTTGCCATCTTCCGGCAGTCTCACATAGCAGATACCATTCTTTTCATCCCATGCCCAGCCTGTTTTCTGCAACACTTTACCAGCAGTGGAATTGAACAAGGCAAAAGATTGTGGCGAGATCATTTTTCCTGCAATGGTTATTTTTCCCGGTTTTGAAGAAAGGTATATTTTCAGGATATAATCCCTTTTACCGGGGGCTGTATATCCGTTATTTTTCCGGGCTTCTGCATTGAACACATATTTATTGCCCAGCGTTTTGAAATTGAATTGAACCGTGCTGGAAACATTCTCCAGGTAATTGTTGGTTTCCCCATCATCTTCATACAACGTAAAGGAGGTTTGCTGACCATCAGCAGCAGGATATATTTGCAATGTCAATGGATAATCCCTGCGTTCATGCACATATTGCATTACCGGCATCATAGGTATAATAGAACCTCTTTTTACAAAGATGGGTATCCTGCTCAGCGGTGTTTTATAACTGATGGCTTGTTCGCCTTCATACACTGTTCTACCATCATTAAAATCGATCCACTCCCCTTCCGGTAAATATACTTTCCGGCTTTGAGCACCTTTTTTAACCACAGGTGCCACCAGCAGTTCTTTTCCGAAAAGGAACTGATCATCTAAAGAAAAAGTTTGCGGATCATTGGGATATTCCAGCAAGAGCGCCCGCATAAGAGGCCAGCCTTTATCATGCGCTTCCCTTGCATAAGTGTAGATATAAGGGAATAACTGATATTTCAATTCAATGGCTGCACGGCAGTTCTTTTCAGCTTCTGTACCAAACAACCATGGTTCAGCAGCATTATTTCCTTCATGATGCGCACGGCTTAATGGATTGAATACGCCGAATTGCAGCCAGCGTGTATACAATTCCGCCATGGCGGGATAATCTTTGAAATCGCCGCAATAACCGGAAATATCAGTTGCCCAGAACGGAATGCCTCCCATACCGGCGGACAAACCGACCGGTATTTGATTGGCAAGCCTGCTCCATCCATCCAGCACATCGTCCCCATTGCCACTGTCGCCCGACCAGCCAAAGGTGTAACGTTGCAGACCTGCATACGCAGCTCTTGTCATCTGGAAAATGCGTTTGCCCGGATTGCGTTTTTCAAACTGCTCTTTTACAACTTTGTCCCAGGTCAATCCATATACATTATGTATCTCATCGTGCATGCCTGCATGATGCTTCATGAATAATCTTTCTGTAGCATCCTCATTGCTCCAGGCCGGCTCGCCCATATCTGTCCAGAACCCTCTTACACCATCATTGAGCGGTTTCTGCTGATAGCTGCCCCACCAGTCGGCAACACCGGGTTTGGTAAAATCAACCACTCCGCAATTGCCACCCCAGGGCCAGGGCATATCATAGCTCTTTCCTGTTCTTATATCTGTGGTGAAATATCCCAGCGCATCCGCTTCCTTCCATTGGGCGGCTGTTTTTTGCGAGATCACCGGGTCCTGCGAAACGATCATTTTAAAACCCAATGAGTCAAGATAGCGCAGCATGCCTTTGGGATTGGTATATCTTTCTTTGTTCCACTCAAAATTCTGCAGGCCTTCGGTCCAGCCAATATCCTGGTAGATGATATCACAGGGGATTTTTCGTTTACGGAATTCCGCAGCCACACTGCGGGCCAGCGGCTCATTGGTGTACATACCTCTTGATTGTGAAAAACCGAGGGCCCATTCCGGCGGCATGATGGGTTTGCCGGTCAATTGCATATATTGTTCAATGATCTGCTTGTAATCGCTGCCATGAATAAAGTAATAAATCAATTCTCCTCCCGGTGCTTCAAAGCTGTAATAATCTTGTGATGCCGTTCCAAAACGGAAAACACCTTTATACGTGTTGTCAAAGAATACACCGTAACGATAGCTGCTCAGAAAGAACGGAATGCTTTTATACAATGGGTCTTCATTAGGAGAGTAACAGGGTTTATCACTGTTCCACATCGTATAAGTATGCCCGCGCCGGTTGAGAGGCCCTGATTTTTCGCCTAAACCAAAGAACTGTTCATCACTGCGAAGGGTCTTATACGCGATCAGTTTACTGCTGTCTTTCAGCAAGCCTTTATCCTGGTAATCTCCCTGCAATAATTTCTGGTATTTATCAAAGATCTGCAGGCGAAAAGGTGTTTTGTCAACACGCACCCGTAAACGCGAAGTGAATATCTCATAAGACTCCGGGCGGTCTTCCACCTGTATCTTTCCCACTTCTTCAATCGTTTCCTTTACAACAGCAAACGATTCATTGTTTCTCCTAAACTCGCCTGATGGAGCATACCATATTTTCAATACACTTCCGGAACAAAACTTTATGGACACCTTTGTGCCTTTATCACAATTAAAAACCACGGTATTCCCTTCCACGGAGAAAGAAGCGCAATTGCCAGGCGATTGGGCATATCCTGCCAATACAATGAAACAAGCGATATACAGTAAAAAAAATTTCTTCATAATAATTGTATGATCAGTATTCTGCCACCAACATATCCCAGTATTTCAGGGAAGGAAGCGTAAAAGAGACCTTGTTGCCGGTTTGAGTAAATGATATAGAAACAGCCACGCCATTATTAAGATCAGGCGAAGCCAACCATAATTTTTTCACCGCGCCTGATGCAGTAAAATCAAGCGCTGCATCCTCTATCAAAGCAGGTTGAGCCTGTGTGGCATGCGTATCCCGCCATTCCAGCGAATTGGCATTGGTGAAATTGAGCAGGTGCATTACCTGTCTGTTGCCAACCATTTTACTGTTAACAGCTACCTGTCCTGTTGCAGCCGGCCAGTTGCCCAATGATAATTTACCATTGGTGCAAACCAGCGAAGGGCTATTAAAGCTGCCACCATCACGCAACAGATTTTCATATGCTACCAGGAAATCGTAATAGCGCAACAAAGACGTTTTCAGTTCATCCGGCATCTGCAGGTTATTGTTGGGGAAATATTCCTTACCTAATAAATGCTCGCCCAATTCCAGGTGTGAGCCACCAAAAGAAAAGATGACCGCATCAGCCAGCAACACGGCAGGTGTATTGAAATAACCCGGATTATCGGCATGCGCATAATTTACATAAGCTGCCAGCACTGTTTTTTTGGTGCCACCACTATAAAAATCATTATTGGCAATAATATTGGCCAGGTCTTCAAACTTTTCATTCGGGCCCCATACTTCGGTATACAAAAAATCAACTGGTGAAGCAGCGATGCTGCCTTGCTGTCCGTATTGATTCACTGCATTCATCACCAGCCGTTTGGTGGGCGCAGCGTTTTTCATTGCCCCCAAAAAAGGTTTGAATGTAGCAGCCTGATTGATCTGCTGACCGGTGAAGGTGTAAAGGCTTCCGCGATCACCGAGTGCATCCACGTGATAGCCATCAAAGTCCAGTGCGCCGTATACATCGGCATTTTTAGCAGCGAGATAATTTTGCCAGTTGGCATTGCCTGCATCCATTACAAAAATATCGCTCTTGAAAAAAGGCTGTGGCAGGTCATGCTTGTCTTTCTGCCCATGATTGGCATCTTTATAAGCGTACCACTCCTCCGCCACTCCATCTGCGGCCGCATCATCGAGCGCGCCGAAAGCCAGGTTGTAAAACATCGAACGGATATTATTATCATGTGCTGCTTTGATATATCCTTTCAGCGTAGAGAGATATACATCTTTATTGGAAATTTCCTTCCAGCTATTCTGTGGTGCAGTGGCTGTGCCGGCCAATGGCTTATGATGTTTATACAGCCAGTCGTAATACTGAATGCCATTAATATGATGGCGGGAAAGATCTTTGATCACTTTATTGATATCATCATCGCTGAGTTGTCCGAAATTGGTCAGGAAACCATATCGCGGAAATTTTGCCCAGTCGGATGATACATCCACCGCCACGCTGGCATGGATCTTTTCTTTATTCTCCACTACTTCGTACAGGTCAACAAGGTAACCGGTGAAATCGGCCGCAGGCGCTGTCCAGGCCCAGGAATTACCGGATAAAGACGTTTCACTGATGGTTTCATTCAAATGCCTGTACCGTATTTTAATATTTCCTGCAAGCGGCTTATTCAGGGTAAACTGAACTGTCTCACCTGGGGCATACATCGCTTTATCTGTATAAACGGTCAATGCAAAAGATGCTCCATAGGTAATGGGATCATTTTTAGGCTCATCTCTTTTACATCCGGCCGTTATCATCAACAAGGCCAGTACACTACAGCTTATATACTTAATCCTCATCTGTTCTTTATTTATCATTAGGGTTTTGATCAGTATCTATTGCTTCACAATAGAAATAGTTTCATACAATTGATTAATGGTGATCTTGTAATTGCCGGCCTGTGTTATTTTCCATTTAAAATCTGGGCTGCCGGAGGGCACAAATTTCATTTGAGTGCTTCCAGGGCCAGAGCCATTGATCACCGGCATAAAATAATCGCAACCCCAGTTGCCTGTAGCCAGAGGGAATTTAAATTCACCCACGCTCATCGGCCCTGTATAAGTAAACTCATACGGATTGCCAGCCACAGGAGTCATTGGTTGGGGGTTATCAATATTCCAGCCGACAGGTGTTGCATCTCCCACCATCCAGATATTGGTATAGGGCGTGAATGGTTTTATCTGGATCGACAGATTTTGCAGGTCCAGTCTGATCTTATACGGGCCGGGATCAGTGATCTGCCATTTATTATCCGGGCTGCCATTGGGTACGAGCTGAACGGATGTTTCTGTTATTGGAGGATGATTGGTCAGCGGCATATAATAATCCGTACTGAAATTCCCTGTTGCCACCGGTATCTTGAATTCACCGGCATTTAATATTTCATTATAGGTAAACACGAACATATTGGAAGAATCAACCCGCATTTCAGATGGGTTATCAATGTTCCAACCGGTAGGCACGGCATCGCCCAGCATCCATAATCTTGTATAAGGTGGTGTATCCGCTGCTGTAACGGAGATGGTCAGGTTCAGCAGATTCACGGTGATATTGTACATTCCCTGGCTGATATTGGTAAACTTATCGTCCGGTTCACTGTCTGATGTGCGGTAAACAAGATGGTCTGCATCCGCTCCTTTATTATAGGAAGGCAGGAATTGACCAAGGGTAGTAATGAATTTGAAATCACCTGCACGCAGTTGACCCTGCCAGGTAAATACACCAGGTTCGCTAAGACTGGGTGATAAAGCTGTAGCCTGGTTATTGTCCCAGCCATTCGGTGCAGCATCACCAATCAGATATAGTGTAGTGCTTACCGGCTGATAGGTTTTTACCTTAAATACAAAAACATTGGAAGAGTCGGCCAGTTTGGGATCATTGGATACTGCCAGGACCACTTTTGCTTCGAGCGTCACTTCTGCACCAGGTGCTGTGCCCCAGTGGCTGGTCAACAGATCATTCAGATCATTTACGGAATACTTTCTGGTAAGCACAGCTTTACCTATTTCCTCTGTAATGGCCTGGCTGAAATTATTGCCCTGCTTATCTATCTTCAAGGTATATGACATGGAAGCGTTTGTTCCTTTATTGGAACCACTTGTCCAGTTAAGTATGATAGCATCAGCAGAGCGGTCTTTTTCTTCCAGCACTACCGAGCTTTTATCAGCAGAAAGCGTAAGAGGATTATCACCTTTATTCAATTCCATCTTATCGATCTTTTTACAGGAAAAGAACAGGAGGAGAAAAGCAAGCGTTAAACCAGCCAGATAAACCGGTTTTATTTTTTGGATGGTATGGTTATATGCAAGCATAAAAGTTTTTTTGATGGTTCATACAAAAACTATTGATCAATAGCCTGGGTTTTGTGAGAGGTTAGGATTGGCTTCGATCTCTTTTTGCGGTATGGGCAGCAGTAAATGCTTGGTGGCGGCATTGGATTTACCGATGCTGTGCAGGAAATCCAATCCATATTGTCCATTGTTCACTCTCACCAGGTCGAACCACCAATGGCCTTCAAAAGCCAATTCCATTCTCCGTTCGTGCAATATTTTTTCCCGTAGCGCTGCCTGATTCAATCCCTGCACATCCGGCAGACCTGCTCTTCTTCTTACCCTGTTCAGCGGGCCTCCTGCATTGATGGAAGTTGAAGGCAATTGCGCTTCTGCTGTTTTACCCAGTTCATTCAAAGCTTCGGCCTGCATCAGCAACACATCTGCATAGCGCAATACGGGGAAGTCGGCAGGATTGGTATCATAATCAGGAGAAATGGATTTAGGCACCAGGAATTTCCGCAGGTTATAACCTGTTGTTGAATATGAAGCCTGGTAGGTCTTACCATCAAAATTTGGTCCGCCTGCATAAAGTACCGTTTGATCTTTCCGTGTATCACCGGCTTCATAGGCATTTACAAATTCCTGTGTCGGCTGGTCCCAACCGTACCCGCCTCCAACAAAATCGCTGTTGCGCGGGCCGGTGAAAGTGCTTACCCAGGATGACTGGTTTTCATTATCCCAAAAACTATAACTGGTTTTGCCGATGTATTGCACTTCAAAAAGTGATTCGTTGGAATTCTTGGTCAGCGGACTGAAATTATCGCTGTAATTCGCATTCAATGTATAACCCAGTGAAGCCACCTGCTCGCACAGATCGAGCGTTTGCTGGTATTGTCCCAGCGTGAGATAAACCTTTGCCAGCATGCCTGCCGCAGCGCCTTTGGAAGCACGGCCGATATCTGTACCGGAATAACTGGTGCGCGGAGGAAGCAATGTGATCGCCTGGGTCAGGTCATCAATGATCAGCTTATACACTTCCGACTTGCTGGTGCGGGTGGGGCGAAGATTATCTGAAGGAGTTTGCGGAACAGTGATCAGGGGCACATCTCCAAACAAACGGGCAAGTATGAAATAATAGGTAGCTCTTAAAAAACGCGCTTCTCCCAGTATCCTGTTCTTTAATTCTTCATTGATGTTCATAGAGGGAACATTCTGCAAAACAAGATTGGCACGCAGAATGCCCGGTGCAGGTCCGCGCCAGATATCGAGTGCTGCTGCATTATCGGTAGCTGTTACAAAATTGGCAATGTCCTGCGTTTCGATGCCATCTGTTCCACCACCCGCTCCTACTACACTGTTCCCGGCCCAAATATCGGTCGTCCACATACGCAGGTTATACAGTTTTGGCCATTGTAAAGGTTGATAAGCTCCGTTGATACCGGCAACAGCATCTGCTTCCGTTAACCAGAAATTGGAAGTGTTCACAGAATCGAGCGGGGCTTTATCCAAAAATTTACTGCAACTACAAAATACCAGTGCAGTGAGGATCACAATCGTATTTTTAACTGTTTTCATACAGAAACAATTTGAGCTATTAAAAACTAATATTGATACCGGCGCTTAATGTCCTGGTAACAGGATACACATTCAGATCAATGCCATTGGCAGGGACCTCAGGATCGAAGCCGGTGTATTTGGTAAATGTGACAAGATTCTGCGCAGAGAGATATATCCTTGCTGAACTCATTTTTGCTTTTTCCGCAATGCGCCTGGGAAGTGTATATCCCAATGTCAGGTTTTTGATACGCAGGTAAGAACCGTCTTCAATGAACCGGTCAGATACGCGCGTGTTCTTATTGGGGTCATTGAACACTGCACGGGGCATCGTATTGCTGGTGTTGGGGCCTGTCCAGCGGTCAAGCACAGCCGTGGTTTGATTGATGGCCACCGCCATTCCTTCCTGGTAAATGCGGTTCGCATTATAGATCTTGTTGCCTGCAACGCCTTGCAGGAAAATACCAAGATCAAAACCTTTCCAGGCGAAAGTATTGTTCATCGCAAAGATGAAGGAAGGATTGGGATTGCCGAGGAAAGTGCGGTCATTATCATCGATCTTTCCATCATTGTTCAGGTCCCTGAAACGGATATCACCGGGGGATGTGCGGTTAAAAGGATCAGAGCCTGGCACCTGCACCGCATAATCATCCACTTCTTTTTGCGTCTGGAAAATGCCATTGGTCACAAAACCATAAAACTCGTTGATGGGATAACCTCCCGGGTGTTGAACAGACAGGTTTTGGTTTAAACCAATGCTGCCGGTATACATAGGAATAGTATCATTCAGCCGGATGATCCGGTTTTGGTTGTAAGCAATATTAAAACTGGTATTCCATTCAAAAGCCCCTTTGGTGTTTTGTGTGGAAACGGTCAGTTCGATCCCCCTGTTCTGCACTTTACCCAGATTGATACTGGGCACCACGATATCTGAATAACCGGTAGAAATGGGAACCGACATCGGCACCAGCATATCATTGGTGTTTTTGATATAGCCATCCAGGGTTACATTCACGCGGTTATTAAAAAGCGTGGCATCCAGGCCAAAGTTCGCCTGCTCTACCCTTTCCCATCTGATGCCGGGATTGGGGATCATCAATGGAACGATCGCCGTTACGGCAGTGCCGTTGAAATTATACTGAACCGTTTGTAAAACGGAAGCGAAAGAATAGTTGCCAATGTTCTGATTACCTGTAACACCATAACCTACACGCAGTTTCAGATCATTGACCATATCTGTTTTCTTAAAAAAATCTTCTTCAGATATTCTCCAGGCTGCAGAAGCAGAGGGGAAAGTGCCATAACGGTTGTCTTTACCAAACCGCGAAGAACCATCGCGGCGGACAGTAGCTGTTAAAAGATATTTATTCTTATAACCATAATTCACACGGCCCATCAGGGAGAACAAAGCCCATTCATTGGCGCCGCCACTTACCGTAGGCAAAATGGTACCATTGCTTAACTGCTGCGTTACATCACTTGCAAACTGCTGGATGGAACCATTCATGCCATCATACCGGCTGGCTTGTGCACTGCTGCCCGCCAGGACGGTAAGATTATGATCACCAAACCGTGCATCATAAGTAAAATAATTATCCCAAAGCCAGGTAAGTGATTTATTGAAGGCTTCTGCCAGATAAGAATTTGGTTGAGGAATGGGTTGCCAATCATATTTTGGTGCCCAGTTGCGCGTGTCCCAGAAAGCAGCCTGTATGCCTGCGGTGGATTTGAATTTAAGACCGCGCATAAGGGTCAGTTCGCCATAGATATTTCCCAGGATATTATACCCTTTTGTTGTGTTGTTGTTAATCGTCGCTTTACCGATCGGGTTGGCCACGTCACCTACCCAGGATGGCTGCCCAACAGGGCCTGCATAAGAACCATCAGGGTTATAGATCGGCTGTGTAGGCAACGCAGACATTGCATTGCGGATATCATAAGAACCGTTTTTTTTGATATCATGGTTGAGTGAAAGGTTATTGCCAAATTTCAACCAATCAAATACACGCGATTCACTGTTGAATTGGACCGTATAACGGCGGTAGCTGGTATTGATCACGATACCTTCCTGATCAAACACATTGCCGGACACATAATAAGTTGTTTTGGCATTGCCGCCGGAATATGAGAGGGAATAGCTCTGCATCGGAGCAGAACGGAATAAGGCCCCTAACCAATCAGTACCATTGCCCAGTGTTGTAGGATCAGCGAAAGCAGGGTTCTGCGCCTGCCCGTTGTTGATCATCATTTCATTGTGGAGAGAAGCGAATTGTCTTGCAGTGAGCAGGGGCACCATATCGGTTGCTTTTTGCACACCGGCAAAGCTTTTGAATTCAAGACTGTTCCTTCCATTCATACCGCGCTTGGTAGTGATCAGCACTACACCATTAGCACCCCTTGATCCGTATATCGCAGCAGAGGAAGCATCTTTCAACACTTCAATGGAAGCGATATCATCAGGACTGATATTGTTCAGCGGTATATCTGCAGGCACACCATCGATCACCAGCAGCGGGTCACTATTATTAATGGTGCCCGTGCCTCTCACCCTGATGGTGACATTGCTGCCCGGTGCGCCGGATGAAACGATCTGAACACCGGCAGCCCTACCTTGCAATGCTTCACCCACATTGGGAACAGGCAGGGATTTCAGGTCTTTCCCATTTACAGAACTCAAAGAACCCGTCAGGTCCTTTCTTCTTTGGGTGCCATATCCTACTACTACCACATCCTGCATGGCAGCAGCCACAGAGCGAAGTGAGACAGTAATATCCCCGGCACTACTGAAAGCCAACTCCGAGCTTTCATAACCTACGTATGAAATGACCAGTGTATCGCCCGGGGAGGCGGCAATGGAAAACAAACCTGCTTCATCCGTAGTGGTGCCGGTCTGTTTGCCCTTCAGTTGTACGGAAACACCAGCCAGGGGTTTATTATCCTCCTGGGAAATAACCCTGCCGGTCATGCGGCTGTTTTGCGCAACCGAGATCATGAACAGGAAAAGAAAAAGCAGTAGAACGGAAAGATACCGTGCATAACTGGTAATGCTGCTTGGCATAGATGCAATCGTTTTGGTAATGAATAAGGAACTATCATTATATCTTAGTACCGGAGACCGGTAAGTGACTCACGAAACAAATACTAATTTCCTTTACACGGCAATCTGAGCGTTCCAAATTGTTTTCAAAATGTATCAATATGGGAAAACAAGCGGGTTTCTCTCAACTCCTTCCTTTATTTTTGAAGGGCTGCTGCCATTACGATGCATGTTGAAAAACAGGTTTCTTATATTAATCTTTATTTTCCTGCTCCCTTTTGTTGCGGGCGCGCAGTCCTACTATTTTAAGAATTACCAGGCCAGCAATGGGCTTTCCAGCAACACCATCACCAGCATATTGCAGGACAAGAAAGGTTTTATGTGGTTTGGCACCCGTAATGGGCTCAACCGCTTTGATGGCACCACTTTCAAAATTTTCCGGAACGACCCGGAAGATTCTTTAAGCCTGGGCAGTAATTCCATTCTTAGTTTATATGAAGATGAAAAAGAACAATTGTGGATCGGTACCTACAAAGGGATTTATATATATGACCCTCTTTCGGAGCGTTTCACTGCTTTTAAAAAACTGGCCGGTGGTGAAACCCGTTATATCAGCCGTGACAGTTCTGGCAGTATATGGATCATTAATAATTTCACGCTTTCGCAATACAATACCCGGACTGGCCAGTTAAAAACTTTTTTGAGCGATAGTACGCAGACTATTGCCTTATCCATATCTGCACAGGGAGAATTATGGATAGCTACCAGTTATGGCACTATCAAAAAATACGATCCGGGTACCGGAGATTTTATTTCCTATAACCTGGCCGCACTGAGTGGTAAAAAGCCACTGACCTTTATCCAGGACATATATCCGGCCAGCGACAGCACCTTACTGATCGGAACAATGAACCAGGCCTTGCTTTTTAATACAAAGACAAACAAGCTGATCAATATTTTCCAGGATGATCCCAATGCCGGCAGCATACAGATACATAAGATCATCCGTCAATCAACGCATGAATACTGGCTGGGAACGGAAACAGGAATTTATATCGTAGATCTTAGCAACGGCTATCGCCAGCATATTCAAAAAGAATACAGCAATCCGTTTTCGATCACTGACAATGTGATCTATTCTTTTTGTAAGGACCGGGAAGGCGGCACCTGGATCGGAAGTTTCTTTGGTGGCATTAACTATTATTCATCCCAACTAAATCAGTTCAGGAAATATTTTCCCAATAAAAGCAACAACAGCATCAGCGGCAACCTGGTACATGAAATATGTGAAGACCAGTACGGGCATATCTGGGTCGGAACAGAAGATGCGGGATTAAATAAACTGGACCCACACACAGGCCGCATCACGCAATTCATGCCGGGAAAAACACCGGGCAGTATTTCTTACCAGAATATCCATGGCCTGGTGGCAGATGGGGACCGCCTTTGGATCGGCACTTACGAGCATGGACTGGATGTAATGGACATACCTACAGGAAAAGTGGTCCGTCATTATGCAACCAACAACAGTTCCCTGCAGGGAAATTTTATTGTTACCTTATATAAAACATCGGCCAATGAAATACTGATCGGTGCCTGGAATGGATTGTTCCGTTACAACAGGGAAAAAGACAGTTTTACCAGGGATTCATTTTTCAATATGCAGATCCAAACCATCCATGAAGATGCGGATGGTACTATCTGGGTTGGCAGTTATGGCAATGGTGTGTATTACCGCAATCCACATACAGGTAAAAGCGGCAATTTCCGTTATGATCTGAATGATCCGAACAGTCTTCCTACCAATTATGTAAACAATCTTTACCAGGACAGCCAAAAAAATCTTTGGTTCAGTACAGAAGCAGGGCTTTGCAAATTTGACCGCAGCACCAATAAGATAACCCGCTTCAATAAGAACGGCCTTAGTGATAAACAGGTATTCCGTGTGCTGGAAGACAGTAAGGGTTTATTATGGGTATCCACTTCCAGGGGCCTGCTGTGCCTTGATCCATCCAATGGTACAACCAAAACCTATACTACGGTAAATGGTCTGCTAAGCGAGCAGTTCAACTACAACTCGGGTTATAAAAGCACAGACGGCAGTTTTTACTTCGGCACCTTAAAAGGCATGATCAGTTTCAACCCGGCCTCTTTAAAAAAGGATGAGTTCATTCCACCGGTCTATATCACCGGGCTGCAGGTAAATAACCATGAAATGAGTGCCAACAAAACCGGTTCTCCTTTAAAAGAGTCGGTGATGTATGCAAAGGAGATCGTTTTGCCGTATGATAGTTCTACCCTTAGCTTTGATATTGCCGCATTGAGCTATGTTACGCCGGAGATCAATGAATATGCTTATATCATGGAGGGGTTGGATAAAGAGTGGACATCGCTGAAAAGCAATCGCAAAATATTTTATACCAAATTGCCTCCTGGCAATTACACTTTCCGCGTAAAAGGAAGTGGCAGCGGTGAGATCTGGAATGAAAAAGAAGCGGTGCTGAAAATACGGGTATTGCCGCCCTGGTGGGCCAGCCCCTGGGCTTATCTTTTGTACACGCTGGCCATTGCTGCGATACTATGGACCATCTTCCGTTATTATCATATTGCCTTAAAGGAAAAGAACAAGCGGAAAATAGAGACCCTCGAAATAGAAAAAGAACGGGAGATCTATAATGCCAAAATAGAATTCTTTACCAATATTGCACATGAGATCCGAACGCCACTGACCCTTATCAGGCTTCCGCTTGACAAGCTGCTGAAAAACGAAAAAGACAATCCATCACTTGCTGAAAGTTTAACCATGATGAAAAAGAATACCAACCGCCTGATCGATCTCACTGATCAGTTGCTCGATTTCCGGAAGGCAGAGGCCAATAAATTCAGCCTGAATTTTATCCGTACGGATATTACAGACCTGCTGAAAGAGTTGTTCGCTTCTTTTAAACCGGTAGCCGAGCAAAAGAAAATATCCTTGCGGCTGGAAGTGCCCCGTGTGCCATTGCATGCATCTGTTGATCCCGAAGCATTCCGGAAAATACTGGGCAATCTTTTCAATAATGCCATTAAATATGCAGACGCAACGGTGGTGGTCCGGCTATTGCCTTTCAACAGCGACGATAATGTATTCCATATCGAGATCCGTAATGATGGTCACCTGATCCCTTATGAACTGAAAGAAAAGATATTCGAACCCTTTTACCGCCTCAAGGAAACAGCCCGGCAGGCCGGCACAGGCATTGGCCTCCCCCTCGCCCGTTCCCTGGCTGAATTACATAAAGGCGTACTTGATCTGAAGCAACCGGAAAATGGATTGAATGTTTTCCTGCTCTCCATTCCCATACACCAGGAAAACGAGATCAACCTACAAGAATATGAAACCTTTGAGATAAGTACAGTGCAGGAAGAAACGGCACCGGAACAAACAGACCCAAGCAAAATGTCCTTGCTTATTGTAGAAGACAATAAGGAAATACTGCAATTCATCCAACGGGAGCTGCAAAACAGTTTTACCATCTATAAAGCCCATAATGGTGAAGAGGCTTTGCAATTGCTGGAAAAAGAAAATATCCAACTCGTGATCAGTGATATCATGATGCCGGTAATGGATGGGATCGAGCTTTGCCGGAGAATGAAAACCGATCTGCAATACAGCCATATCCCTATCATCCTGCTCACCGCTAAAAATACGCTGCATGCAAAAATAGAGGGACTGGAAGTGGGTGCAGATGCTTATATAGAAAAACCATTTTCGCTGGAGCATTTGCAGGCACAGATCAACAACCTGCTCACCAACCGCAATATCATTAAAGAGTATTTTGCCAAATCGCCTTTGACGCATATTAAGGGGATTGCCAGCTCAAAAGCGGATAAAAACTTCCTGGAAGAATTGCACCAGATCATCCAGGCCAATATCACCGATATGGACCTGGACGTAGACAAGCTTTCACGGATGATGAATATGAGCCGGACCAGTTTTTACCGGAAAATCAAGGGGCTGTCTGACCTAACGCCAAATGAACTGATCAATATCTCCCGGTTGAAAAAAGCGGCCGAACTGCTGGCGGAAGGAGAATACAAAATCAATGAAGTGGCAAGCATGGTGGGATACAGCCTGAACAGCAATTTCTCCAGGGATTTTCATAAGCAATTCGGGGTAACGCCGTCAAATTACCTGAGCAGCTTACCCCGAAATGGATGATGATTGAAGTTGTTTTAGTTCCCCATCCTGTTCTTCACATCATCGATACCTGTTCTCCTGTTTTTTGCAGCTTTTACATTTTTATTGCCAAACCTGTAAGTAAAAGTCATTTTAATAAATCTTGTCTCCGGTATATTTTTATTAAATGCCTTCACTCCATAAGAAGAAACACCATAACTCACTTTACCGCTGTTAAAAATATCAGAGATGCTTAATCCCAGCGTAGCTTTTTTATCCAACAGGGTGCGGGAAAAACCTGCAGAAACTGAACCCTGTGATCTGATATCGTAAGCTCCGAGGCGCATGGGTGAATAATAATAAGCAGACAGTTCCGCTCTCCAGGCAGTACCCAATGACAGCATATTGCTGCTGCTGATAAAAGCGCTGGTGGCGGCATTGCTTAATCCTGTGCTCTCAGGTGCATTGTATCTCGCATACAAACCGCCCAGTGTATTGCTGGTAGTCAGCTTACCCTGCAATAAGCGCTTGGTGTACGTAAGGTTGAGCATTACCTGGTCGGCACTGGCAATATTTTCATACGTGCTGATCATCACTGTTCCATTATCACTTTTCTTGTACACTTCGGCCAGTGCATCTGTGAAATGGCTATATTCAGCAGAGGCCATCCATTCATTGCCGTAAGTCCAGCCCAATTCAAAATTGTGGGAATAAGAAGGTTTAATATCCGGATTGCCCTGGTAATATGCATACTGGTTTTGGTATACAATGAACGGATTCACGATATCAAATCCAAACCGTTCGATCTTTCTGCGGTAAGAGAAGCTGTACTGCTGCTTTTCTGACAGGTTATAGGAAACCGTAAGGCTTGGAAAAAGACTGGCATAATTATTCTTATTTTCCTGCTTCATGGTTACAGAATATCCTTTGGCATCCGTGTATTCCATACGAAGGCCAGCCTGCAAATCAAATTTGCGGATGCTGCGGGATGCAGACAGATAAGCAGCGTAGATATTTTCATTATAGATAAAATGGTTGCTCTTCAACTCATCATTTTCCCATGCTCCATTTTCATTCTTTTCCCATACAGAGCTGTTATCGGTGCGGGTGAGCACGGATTTCAAACCGGCTTCATAACTGATGTTGCTGGCAGAAAAAGTGTAATCAGCAGAAAAGGATTTGATACGGTTGTTTGCAGGAGCATTGGAACGGAGAAGATAAAGTGATCCGTATTCCCACCCGTTCTTATCATAATAATGAGTAGTAAAATAATCGTTATAATCTTTATTGTAAGTAAAATAATCAGCATTGAGAGATAGATCACCGGTCTTGCCCAGTTTGGTACGGTAATACAGGTTAGCAGAAATAGTAGATAAATTGACGCGGTTATCGTTATTTACTGTGGAAGACGAATCAGTGCTTACCAGTGAATGGTTATTTATATCCCTGTCTTTATCACTAAACAAGCCTCTTACCAATCCACCGAAGCTGCTGCGCGAATTGATGGTATAATCCATGCCCAATTTAGCAGTGTGACTACCACTGGCTTCAACGGAACGTTGTTCGTCATGGATAGAATACAGGTTATTGAAAGAGCGGTCAGCCTTCTTTTTATTACTGTCTTTTACCTGCTGGTAATCATAACTGCCATAAACATTCATACCGGCATTGCGATGGTTCAGGGAAATACCACCATTATACCGGCCATAATAACCTGCGCCCGCACCTGCTGTTAAAACTCCATTGGTGCCGAGGTCCTTGCTTTTAGCCAGGATGATATTGACCACCGGGCCGCCGGAAGCTTCATATTTTGCTGAAGGATTGGGGATCACTTCGATCCTTTCAACCGTATTGGCCGGCATGGAAGAAAGATAGTTTTTCAATTCCTCACCATCCAGTCTCGAAGGCTTATCATTAATATAAACGGTTATGTTTTTACCACGGAACTGTAATCCCTGCATATCCACTACGCCCGGTGCTTTTTTGACTGCTTCATACACATTGCCACCGGCCGCAATGGGGCTTTGGGCTATATTCACTACGATCCTGTCATTTTTCTGCACAATGAAAGGCTTGCTTGCAGTTACTGTTACACCTGCCATTTCTTTCTGATCAGGTACCAGGCTGATCACTAATGAAACCTGATCGGCTTTTAAGGAATCCAACACAAAATTGAAGTAGCCGGTATATTGTACATTTAACCTGTACAGGGCCGCGGTATCAAGCCCGGAAAACTCAAACTCTCCTTTAGTGGCATTTAAAGAATGGAGGACTGCTCCATTGTTGCTGAGGCTTACGGAAGCATTGACCAGGGCCTGGCGGCTAAAGCTATCTATTACCATTCCTTTGATAGATTGTGCGCCGGATTTTTGGCTAACAAAAACGATCATTGCTATAAGCAGGGTCAGTTTGTTGAAGTGTTTCATCTTTTTATTTTTTGTGGTTGATGAAACAAAGCAACTACTGAGTTGATGGATAAAAAAGGCTGCTTCGTCCAAAGCCAACAGTCTTTCTGCATAATGGAGAGGCTTTTATTTTGTCGAAGGAAACCCTGATTTTGTCGAAAGCCGTTTCGACAAAACGGCCTGAAAGAAATAGTTTTGGGCATGAACCTGTTTAAAAGAAAGATCCCGATCAAGCGCTACATTTCTGTGTACGAAATACTGGTTTGGTTTGTTTATGTATGCATTTACAAATATGCCATCTATGCAAGCAGCCCTTCTCTCCCCCGTTTACGGATGAACTTTCCCTTTCCGGAGCTGATATTGTATTCGATCGCCACGACTTTATATGTTGTGCCTTTCTATCGTTTTATCGGCCCCTATTTTCTTAAAAAGAAATGGCATGTATGGTTATTCTTTATAACCCTGGCATATTTCATTTTTGTTTCTCAATGGCTCAATTATGCAGTGAGTTATATTTTTCTGGAAACTAATCATAATCCTTCGCTGAACCTGTTTTATGAAACGGAGCATACCTGGTATCATCATACGCAGACCGGGGGTGGGGTGAAAATAAATGAATTGCTGACAGACCTGCTGGCCTTTTTCTCTGTTTTATTCATGCGCTATGCATTCGAAACAGAAGAAAAAAAACATGCCCTGGAAAAAGACAATCTCGTGTTGCAACTGGAAACGCTCAAAGCGCAACTTCATCCACATTTTCTTTTCAATACGCTTAACAGTCTTTATGGCATGAGCCTCACAGGCGAGCCGGATACGCCTGCCTATATCCTTCGCCTTTCCAATATGATGCGGTATATCCTGTATGATTGCCAGCAAAACCAGGTGACGCTGGAAAAGGATATTGAGTTCCTGGACAATTACCTGGAGATGGAAAAGAAGCGCTACCCTCAGGCCAATATATCCTTCACAGTGGAACGTTCAGGCGGCGATAACCAGACTATCGCCCCCCTCCTGCTGATCCCTTTTCTGGAAAATAGTTTTAAACACGGTTCACACCGGATAATGGACAGCGGGTTCATTGAAGGCAAACTGAGCATTACAGGGTCTCAATTGCATTTTCATTTGTCCAATAGCGTAATTTTAACCACACCTCAGCAAAAAACAAAATATGGAGGCGTGGGAATAGAAAATGTGCAAAAGCGGCTGGCATTATATTATCCGGGCCGCCATGAATTGCAGATATCCCATGATGAAACGCACTATACCGTTAACCTGAAAATAGCATTGACGAAATGATCAGATGCCTGATAACAGATGATGAAGTAATTGCACAGCAAATACTGGAAAAATATATCCTGCAAACAGAAGGTCTGACCCTGGTGGCTAAATGCCGCAATGCTATGGAAGCTTTTGCCAAACTGGAACAGCACCCGATAGACCTGGTATTTCTCGATATTGAAATGCCATTGGTGAATGGCATCGCATTTTTAAAAACGCTGACCAATCCACCCAAAGTGATCTTCACTACTGCTTATGCAGAATATGCTTTGCAGGGATATGAACTGAATGTGGTGGACTATCTTTTAAAACCGTTTTCTTATGAGCGATTCTTACAGGCAATAAATAAAGTGAAACAGTCAATGGTTGTTGTTCCAAAAGAAGAATCAGCAGAAAAAGGGAACGAACATCTTGTAGTTAAAGAAAAAGAAGGCCTGCTTAAAATTGCATTTTCAGACATTCTTTATATCGAAGGCTCCAGGGATTATATGAAAATATTTACTCCTCACCGGCAATACCTGGTACATCTAACCATGAAAAAACTGGAAGAAATGCTGCCGGTTTCCCAATTCATTCGCACGCACAAGTCCTACATCGTTTCCGTCAGTAAGATCAGGATTGTGAGAACAGGGGAATTAGTGCTCTCTGATCAGAAAATCATTCCTGTAAGTGTTAATTATAAGGATCAGGTGATGAAAAGTTTTTCAGGCTAAAAATTGCCGGGAGTTTTTCCAACTCCCGGCTCGATAAGCTTATTTCCTGTTCTCATGATTGACCATCCAATAAACCCCGTACTTGTCCCTGAAGCTTCCAAAATAAGCACCCCAGAAAGCATCGCTCATGGGCATTTCAACTTTTCCACCTGCAGAGAGACCGTTGAAAAGGCGGTCGGCTTCTTCACGGCTATCAGGATGGAGGGATATTTGCACATTGTTTCCTTCTGTTAATTTATGACCGAAAGAAGGAAAAATATCTGAAGCCATCAGGCGTGTACCACCACCGATCGGCAGGGAAATATGCATGATGCGGTTCTTTTCATTTTCCGGGATCGGGCCAGCTTCCTGCATATCACCGGCTTTATACTTGCTTTCGAATTCACCGCCAAAAACGGATCTGTAAAACTCAAAAGCTTCTTCTGCATTCCCGTCGAAGTTCAGATAAGGATTCATTGTAGTCATGATAAAAAATTTTAGTAGTATAAATTTAAGAGATGCCGGAGCTCACCGGTTGATCCCTAGGTAAAATTAAAGTCAACAATTGGAAGGCAGGCCGTGCTATTCTGACAAAAACAGGGGGAAATTGCGACACCAGACCTTCACCTCTGCTTCTGTTACGGTCGGGCCAAAACAATCCCAACTATTCCACCCCATCGGTGGCGTAGCGGCCCAGGAATGAAAATCCGGTTTTGTCTGTGCATGAATTACCAGGGGAAATATGGCAATAACTAAAATGAAAAGCTTCTTCATAGAATGCGATCTTATTTTAACTCAAGCATCACGATCGATTGAGCCGGTATTTCCACTACCAACTGATCTCCCTGTTTTTTAGCACCTGAAAAATTGCTGTTCTTTACTTTTGGTTGACCATCGAATGTATTGACATCCGTCAGTTTCGAGGAAGTAAGGATCTGAGCGGAGACAGTGCTGAACTTCAGTCCCATTAATGAAGTGCTGATCTTCCATTTGTTTTTCGGATCAATATTCACCAGGGTGATATGCACTTTGCCTGTAGAATCTTTTGAGGCAGACATATTCAGGGCAGGTATCTTTTTATCACCGGAAACATAATCAGGGCTACTGAAAGAAACAGGCAACAGTTTGGCATCCTGATGCACTTTGAACAGATCGAACACATAGTAAGTCGGTGTCAGCAACATCTTTTCCTTTTGTGTAAGGATCAGTGCCTGCAACACGTTTATTGTTTGCGCCAGGTTAGCCATCTTTACCCTGTCTGCATGGTTATTGAAGATGTTCAGGGTAGTGCCGGCGATCAATGCATCCCTCAAACTGTTTTGCTGATAAAGAAATCCCGGATTAGTGCCAGGTTCCACATCTGTCCAGATACCCCATTCATCCACCACAAGCGCCACGTTCTTGTTGATATCATAGCGGTCCATGATGGCTGAATGACGGGAAACAAATTCCTCCATCTGCAGGCAGTTCTTCATAGTGTTGAAATATTCCTGCTCATCAAAAGCAGTAGCAGAGCCTTTCTTACCCCAGTTACCGGTTGGTATAGTGTAATAATGAAGCGATAATCCCCACATTTGCCTGCCTACATTTTTCATCATCACTTCTGTCCAGTTATAATTACCGTCACTGGGTCCGCAGGCGATCTTTTTCAAACGGGTACCCTCATAATCGCGTGCATAAGTGGCATATCGCTTATATTCATCTGCATAACGCTCGGCTGTCATATTTCCACCGCAACCCCAGCTTTCATTACCCACACCCCAAAAGCTCACTTTCCAGGGTTCTGCACGGCCATTTTGTTTACGCAGGTTGGTCATAGGACTGATACCACCAAAATTGAGATACTCTACCCATTTGGCCATTTCTTCCACCGTGCCGCTACCAACATTGGCAGAGATATAAGGTTCACATTTCAGCAGGTCGCATAATTCAAGAAATTCATGCGTACCGAAACTATTGTCTTCCGTTACGCCACCCCAGTTGGTGTTTACCATCGTGGGGCGTTGAGTTCTCGGACCAATACCATCCCTCCAATGATATTCATCTGCAAAGCACCCGCCCGGCCAGCGGAGATTAGGTATCTGTATCTTTCTCAACGCATCTACAATATCCATTCGTATCCTGTCTTTCTTTGGAACGTTCAATGAATCACCCACCCAAAAGCCATCGTAGATGCAACGGCCCAGGTGTTCTGAAAAATGGCCGTAGATATGACGGCTGATGGTATACTTTGGATCAACGCCATTAATGGAAACAGCTACTTCCGATTGGGCGGAGACGTTAAAACATGTTACAGCCAAAAGCAGTAACGCGACAAGCAATTTTTTCATTGGTTTTTATTTTATTGATCGTTGGTCAACGATAATACACTTCACTCCATCTCAACTCATTTTTGAACTGAGACAGCTTTGTATCTTTTCCAATCAATGCAAATTCGATATCTGCCATGTCCGCAAAATCTTCCAGGTGCTCTGCTGTCAGGTTTTGGCTGTAGCAGGTATGATGCGCACCTCCTGCCAGTATCCAGGCAGCACAACCGGTTTTCATATCAGGATAAGGTTTCCAAAGCACTCTTGCCACCGGCAGATGGGGCAAAGCTTCTGTTGCTTTCACGGCTTCCACTTCGTTCACCAGTAAACGGAAGCGGTTGCCCATATCAATAATGGATGCATTGAGGGCCGGGCCTGCAGCAGAATTGAAAACAAGCCGTACGGGATCTGCTTTACCACCAATGCCCAGCGGATGAACTTCGCAGGACGGCTTTCCATCAGCAATGCTTTCACATATCTCCAGCATGTGGGAACCTAACACCAATTGATTGGAAGGATCAAAATGATACGTATAATCTTCCATAAAGGAATTGCCTCCGGGCAAACCACTGCCCATTACTTTCATGGCCCTTACCAGTGCAGCAGTTTTCCAGTCACCTTCCCCGGCAAATCCATAACCGGCTTTCATCATGCGCTGGGCAGCAATGCCCGGCAACTGCACCATTCCATGCAGGTCTTCAAACGTATCCGAAAAGCCTTTGAAATTGCCGGCTTCCAGGAAATGCTTCAAACCCAGTTCGATCTTTGCAGCATCATACAACGACTCGCGTTGAGCCCCACCTTTACGAAGCGGCGGCGCCAACGAATAGCTGTCTTCATATTCCTGCATTAATACATTTACTGACGCATCATCCACTTCATTGATGAGTTTAACTAAATCACCAATGCCGTGTGTATTTACAGCATAACCGAATTTGTATTCAGCTTCCACTTTATCACCATCGGTAACAGCAACATAGCGCATGTTATCGCCAAAGCGTACAAACTTCGCGCCCTGCCAGTCGTGCCAGCCTGCAGCCGCGCGTGTCCATGCATCGATACTTTGCAGGGTTGCTTCGTCCTGCCAGTGACCTACCACCACTTTCCGGTTGCGGCGAAGACGGCTTACGATAAAACCGAATTCCCTGTCGCCATGCGCGCTCTGGTTGAGGTTCATGAAGTCCATATCGATCTTATCCCAGGGTATATCACGGTTGAACTGTGTATGCAAATGCAATAATGGCTTTTGCAATACTTTCAACCCATTGATCCACATTTTGGCAGGTGAAAAAGTATGCATCCAGGCAATAATACCGATCACATTCTTTTCGGCATTGGCAGCCATGATCACATTATAGATTTCTTCAGGCGTTGTAACCGTTGGCTTGTACACTATTTCAACAGGTATCTGCGCAGAAGCATTCAATGCTTTCACGATCACCTGTGAATGCTCTGCTACCTGCTTCAGCGTTTCTTCCCCATATAAATGCTGGCTTCCTGTGATGAACCAAACAGCCAATTTCTTCAATTCCATTATTTCTCTTTTAGGTTTGATGTGATTGTTAATGAATGTGCGCTACTGCTTTACTGACCATAATAACTATTTGGTCCGTGCTTACGCTCAAAATGTTTTTTGATCAATGAATCCTTTAACCGGAGTGCGTCTGCTTTGATGGATTCCGTGATATAAGCCATCTGGGCAATGGATTCCAGCACGGCACTGTTATAGACAGCTTTTTGTGGCGTGGTCCCCCACGTGAAAGGTGCATGATGGCCCACCAGTATCATTTCTATTTCTTCATAGCTGAGCTTTCGTTGCTCCAACGCTTGTATGATCTGAAAACCGGTCTGGTATTCATAATCACCCTGGACCATTTCATCATCCATTGGCGGAGCACAGGGAATATCGCAGGTGGTATGATCAGCATGCGTGGTGCCATAGATCGGTATATCGCGAAGGCTCTGTGCCCAGGCAGTAGCGTAGGTGGAATGTGTGTGTGCAATGCCGCCGATCTTTTCCCAATGCTTATACAATACAGCATGTGTAAGCGTATCGGAAGAAGGGCGAAGATCGCCTTCCACCACTTTACCATCAAAATCCACGATCACCATTTTAGAAGGTGATAGTTCATTGTAAGGAACACCGCTGGGTTTAATGGCAAACACACCTTTGCTACGATCGGCTGCACTTACATTGCCGAAAGTAAATAATACCAGTCCGAGTTGCGGCAACTGCATATTGGCTTCATAAGCCTGCAACTGTATATGCTCGTAAGGGTTCATGGTAGTTCTGTTATTATGTGTACTTATGATTGTCCGACCAGTTCCTGGTGTAAAGACATCGTTTCTTTTTCTATATTTTTTCCCAATACCAAATAACGATGGTACCGTTTTTCATACAGCGCCACCTGGTCAGGTTCAGGAAAATATTCTTTTTCAAAACCTCTTCCCATTGCCTGCATGGCCAATTCCACTTTGGGATAAATGCCGGCAGCAGTAGCAGCAAACATGGCAGCACCTGCAGCACAGGTCTGTTCACTTCGATGAATGCGGATAGGCATGTTCATGACATTCGCCATCATCTGCATAATGAACGGAGATTTTTTTGCCACCCCTCCCATACCGATCAAACCTTTCACAGGTATGCCTTCACTGTTGAACCGGTCAACAATTACTTTGGCGCCAAAGCAGGTGGCTTCAGCAATGGCACGGAATATCTTCGGCGCATCCGTGCCCAGGCTTAAGCCAAGCACAGCACCTTCGAGCAACTGATTGGCATCAGGAGTTCTTCTGCCATTGAACCAATCGATCGCGATCTCCGAATATTCATCCACCGGCAATGCAGCGGCAGCTTTGGAAAGTTCGGGGATGATGGCGGCCATGCTTTCCTCCAGCAGTCTTTGAGCAGTAGCTGTATCAACAACTGTTGATTTCGCCAGTATTTGTTGCAATGGCCAGCTCAATACCTGCCTGAACCATGCATAAGCATCACCAAAAGCAGACTGCCCCGCTTCCATGCCCAGCATGCCTGGTATTACAGAGCCAGACACCTGACCACAGATACCACGCACCAATTGATCACCCACATCTTCCATCGGGGCAACCAAAATATCACAAGTGGACGTGCCCATTATTTTGCTTAAATGATAAGGTTCGATCTGCCCGCCTACAGCACCAATATGTGCATCAAATCCACCTACACCGATCATTACATGGGTAGGCAGTCCCAGGCGTTCGGCCCATTCTTCGGAAATGGTGCCTGCGGATTCTGCACAGGAATAAGTTTGGGAAAATAAACGGGCCGTAAATCCCTGCAATAAAGGATCGAGGGCAGTAAAGAATGAATCAGGAGGCAATCCTCCAAATTCTGCAGACCATAAAGCTTTGTGACCGGCAGAGCAAACACCGCGGCGCATTTCTTTTGCATGCTTTCCACCGGTGAGTAAAAAAGGAATCCAGTCACAATGTTCAACCAGGGAATAAGCAGCATTTCTTACAGCCATATCTTCCCGGAGCACGTGTAATAATTTTGCCCAAAACCATTCGGATGAATAAACACCACCAACAAACCGGAGATAATTGGTATCATAGCGGGCTGCATGCGCATTTATTTCTGCGGCTTCTTTTACAGCCGTATGGTCTTTCCATAAAATGAACATGGCATTGGGGTTATTGCTGAAGGCAGGCAATAGGGCCAAAGGAGTGCCGCTTTCATCTACGATCACGGGCGTGGAGCCGGTTGTGTCAACAGATATTGCAGCAACATTGGCGGCTACAGCAGGGCCGGCCTGGCGGAGACAGGAAGTAATGGTCTGTTCCAGACCTTCTATATAATCAAGCGGGTGTTGTCTGAACTGGTTTAAAGACGGCTCGCAGTAGAGTTGATCTTTCCATCTCGGGTAATAAAAAGTAGAAGTGGCCAGTTCATCTCCATTGGAAGAATCTACAAGTATTGTACGAACGGAATCAGTGCCATAGTCTACTCCGAGAACGTATTGCTTTTTCATAAATGCAAGCGATTTCTTTTCAAATATAAAATTAATTGTACAATATACAATTAATTTTATATTGATTTTTCGCCTGAAACGACCCTTCCCGCCTTACCAGTAAGGCGGGAAGAGAATCTTTATCAGTAAAAGCTGATTGAAAGCGTGCCGATACTATTTTTTAGGGGCCTTAAAGAAATTGTTCATGAACAATAGCTGGTATCCTATTGCATTGCTCCAGTAGGTCCAGTTATGGGCTCCGGGGCGTGTGATATAGTCGTGCGGAATATTGCGCTGCAGGAGCTGCTGATGAAGGCTTTCGTTTACTTTAAAAAAGAAATCGTCTGTGCCGCAGTCAATAATCAGAGCAAGGGAATTGGGAGTAAGTAGATGAAGTAAATTGATCACAGTATTATTTTCCCAGTTATCCGGATGTTCTGCGTATTTGCCCAGCCGCGCAGCCATGTCCCAGTTATTAGGAAAAGGACGGATATCCACTCCCCCGCTCATGCTACCTGCTGCACCAAAAATATCCTGGTGACGGAAGGCCAGATACAAAGCGCCATGACCACCCATACTGAGACCGGTAATGGCACGCCCTTTCGGACTTTTGATGGTTTTGTATTTGTTGTCGATCCATTCAATCAGTTCCTTCGATATATAGGTTTCATATTTATAGCGGGGATCTATCGGGCTGTCCCAGTACCAACTGTTATTGCCATCAGGGCAAACAATAATGAGTTGGTATTGATCAGCAGCTTTTTCAAATCCTTTGGCCTTGGTTATCCAGTCGGCATACCCGCCGCCGTAGCCATGAAGGAGGTATACAACGGGAAGTTCTTTGGCACTGGCATAGTTATCAGGAGTGATCACTACAGCTTTGATGCTTTTCTTCATAGAGGCGCTGTAGGTTTCAACGGTGTCTACAATAGCGGCCGTTGCCGATAATTGTAATGCACCTGCAAAAACTGCCAGTATGAAAAACCGTTTTAACCAGTTATTGATCATTTGTTCCTGCTTCATTATTTATTGATTGAAATGCCAAGTTATATATTAACTACCAAACACCCTCTCCTCCACCAACTGACAAACAATATGCCCCGCCAGAATATGACTCTCCTGTATCCTCGGCGTATCTGTTGACGGAACATTGATCAGCACATCGCTTACCGCTTTCAACTGTCCACCCGTTTTGCCGGTAAAGCCAATAGTATGGATACCTTTTTCTTTGGCTGTTTCAAACGCCTTAATAATATTCTTTGAATTCCCTGAGGTAGACAAACCGATCAACACATCACCAGCCTGGCCGATACCATCGATCAGCCGGGAATAGATCAGATCAAAACTATAATCATTTCCTACCGCTGTAAGATAAGAGGTATTGCAATGAAGCGCTTCTGCGGGAAGAGCCTTTCTGTCTGTATAAAAACGTC
>Ga0182746_1000839_pt1 | contig 34017 bp, 29 predicted proteins | sample eDN3rd30CBELigOP_FD_128881 | JGI IMG/M metagenome (GOLD analysis project Ga0182746, IMG submission 128881) | Enriched Organic Plus compost microbial communities from Emeryville, California, USA - eDNA 3rd pass 30_C BE-Lig OP (version 2) (version 2) ...
AAAAGACACAAGCCCTTGGCAAAAGAGCCCCTAAACTGGTGGTTCTGCGAGAATTTGCTTTCGTGAGCGAGAAATTGCCCATAGGCTCCTGCGCAGTTGAGTCCCCTCCTTTCTGTCGGGCAGGGTTCGTTGAGGAGTTTTCATGATTGGTGTTATTCTGTGGAGCAGCCCGACGAGAGAAAAGGCCGTGATCTGGTGCGAGGACCACGGTGCCTTGGCCTATTTGCAGGGCAAAGAGAATCTGGTCATTCCGGCCGAATGGCCCGAAGCAGGCGATCTGGTCGAGCTTGAGGTTGATGAGGTGGCCGACCTGCGCCACGCCCGTGCGGTCAGCCTGGTCGCTGGCAATCGCCGCTGCGAGCTGCCTGCTCTTTTGCGTGAGATGAGCGAAAAGACGGTTCCTGCTCGTCCTGTTCTGCGGGTGATTGCCGGGACAGATGGAGAAGGGCTGAAAGAGCGGCCGCTAAAGGTTGCAGCCGCTCACTGACAGGATCAGGGATCAGGCGCCGCGCGCAAGCGCGGCCACCCCGGTGCGGGCCTGATCTGACAGGCCCAGAGGGCGCATCAACTCGGCAAAGGCATCCAGCTTTTCAGGCGTGCCGGTGATCTCGAAAACAAAGCTCTCCAGCGTCGAATCAACGACGCTGGCGCGAAAGATTTCGGCGATGCGCAGCGCCTCGACGCGCTTGTCGCCCTTGCTCGTGACCTTGAAAAGGCCCAGCTCACGTTCGACGCTGGGGCCCTCGACGGTCAGGTCGTGGACTTCGTGGACAGGGACGATGCGGCCCAGTTGCGCCTTGATCTGTTCGATCACTGCCGGGGTGCCGCGCGTTACAATGGTGATGCGCGAGCGGTGGCCAAGGTGATCAACCTCGGCCACGGTCAGGCTGTCGATGTTGTAGCCACGGCCCGAGAACAGGCCGATAACACGTGCCAGGACGCCCGGTTCGTTCTCGACCAACACGGCAAGGGTGTGGCTTTCGATCACCTGAGTGTTCGGGTCGCGCAGGTCATAGGCCGAATGGCTCGATGCGCCCTTCTGGATGTTTAGTGCCGCCATTTTCTTCTCCCAAACCTCAGACCAGCGCCGCGCCGGCGCCGGTGATGGCGCCTTCGGTTGAAGCTTCGCCCAAGAGCATTTCGTTATGCGGCTTGCCCGAAGGGATCATCGGGAAGCAGTTCTCGTGTTTTTCAACCAGCACATCCAGGATGAAGGGGCCATCGTAATCGAGCATTTCCTGAATGGCTGCGTCCAGCTCGGCCGGGTCCGAAACCGTGCGGCCTGCACAGCCAAAGGCCTCGGCCAGCTTGACGAAATCGGGCAGGCTTTCCGACCAGCTTTGGCTATAGCGCTCGCCATGCAGCAGTTGCTGCCATTGGCGGACCATGCCCAGACGTTCGTTGTTCAGGATGAACTGCTTGACCGGGGCGCGGAACTGCACTGCCGTCGCCATTTCCTGCATGTTCATCAGCCAGCTTGCCTCGCCGGCGACGTTGATCACCAGCGCATCCGGATGGGCGACCTGCACCCCGATCGAGGCGGGCAACCCATAGCCCATGGTCCCCAGCCCGCCCGAGGTCATCCAGTGATTCGGATCTTCGAAATGCAGGAACTGCGCGGCCCACATCTGATGCTGGCCGACCTCGGTCGTGATATAGGGGTTGCGGCTCGCCGTCAGCGCCTGCAGCCTTTGCAACGCGTATTGCGGTTTGATGACCTGGTCCGAGTTGCGATAGGCAAGGCAGTCGCGTGCCTTCCACTGCTCGATCTGCGCCCACCAGGCTTGCAGGCCCGGGGCGTTCGACTTGCGCCCGCGTGCCTTCCAGACCTTCAGCAGATCTTCGAGCACATGGCCGACATCGCCGACGATGGGCAGGTCGACATGGATGACCTTGTTGATCGAACTGGGGTCGATATCTATCTGCGCCTTGACCGAGCCGGGGCTGAAATCAGCGACCCGACCAGTGATGCGGTCGTCGAAACGCGCCCCCACCGCGATCATCAGGTCGCAGTCATGCATGGCCATGTTGGCCTCATAAAGACCGTTCATCCCCAACATGCCGATCCAGCCCTTGCCCGAGGCCGGATAGGCGCCGAGTCCCATCAGCGTCGACGTAATCGGAAAGCCCGTCGCATCCACCAGTTCGCGCAGCAGTTGGCTGGCCCCGGTGCCCGAGTTGATGACGCCGCCGCCAGTGTAAAAAATCGGGCGCTCGGCTGTTTCCATCAGCTCAACCAGCCGGGTGATGGTGGCGAGATCACCTTTTTTCGCCGGCTGATAGCTGGGCGTCTCGATCTGCTTTGGCCCGACATATTCGCCGGTGGCGAATTGCACGTCCTTGGGGATATCGACCAGAACCGGCCCCGGACGTCCCGAAGTCGCGATATGGAAAGCCTTGTGAATCGTCGCCGACAGCTCGTCCGTCTCTTTCACCAGCCAGTTATGCTTGGTGCAGGGGCGGGTGATGCCGATGGTATCGGCCTCTTGAAAGCCGTCGGTGCCGATCAGAAAGGTCGGAACCTGCCCGGACAGAACGACGATCGGGATCGAATCCATCAGCGCATCGGTCAGGCCGGTGACAGCATTTGTCGCCCCGGGACCTGAGGTGACCAGAACAACCCCCGGCTTGCCGGTCGAGCGGGCATAGCCTTCGGCCATATGAACCGCGCCCTGTTCGTGGCGGACCAGAATGTGCTTGATGTCGTTCTGTTGGAAAAGCTCGTCATAAATGGGTAGTACTGCCCCGCCCGGATAGCCGAATACCGTATCGACGCCCTGATCGCGCAGAGCTTCGATAACCATCCTCGCACCCGTCATCTGTCGGGACATGCCCATTCTCCATTTCTGAATTACAGCACGACAGGGATTTTCCCCCGCCGCGTCGCGGGAAACTATGGGCGCAGCGCGACAGGGTCAATGGCGATTATCCAAGAAAATGACCCTTGGATGCGGAATATTGAAATATTCTTGCGAATAAGCCGCAGTTTCGGCAATCACCGCCGGCTGGGGGGCAGGCTGATGCGGGCCACCTGTTCGACTATCGGGTCGATGGACAGGGGGTGAATGTCCGAACTGTGCTGCGCCGGGTCGCCGATGGGCTGCCAGACGCCGCCCTTGTAAATCTCAAGCGCCGCGAATTTGGCCTTGTAATCCATCTTGCGGCTGCCCGGCACCCAATAGCCCAGATAGACAAAGGGCAGGCCCGAGCTGCGCGCCAGTTCGATATGATCAAGGATGATATGCGTGCCCAGGCTGAGGTTTTCCAGCGTCGGATCATAGAAGCTGTAGACGAGGCTCAGCCCGTCATCCAAGACGTCGGTCAGGCAGACGGCTACCAACCGGTCTGTGTCCAGCGAAGGAGCGTCCCCGGCCTTGTCGCCCTGATTGCCGCGATATTCGATGACGCGGGTGCGCACCGGCGTTTCCTCGATCATTGCAGCGAATTCAAAGATATCCATATCGGCCATGCCGCCATCGGCATGACGCGCATCAAGATATGAGCGGAACAGATCATACTGTTCCTCTGTCGCCCAGGCACTGGTTGCCAGCCTGCGCAGATGGGCATTTTTGCGCGCCACCCGACGCTGGGTGCGCGAAGGTTCGAAATCCGCGACCCGGATGCGGGCCGACATGCAGGCTACGCAGCTTTCGCAGCTGGGCCGGTACAGCACGTTCTGCGAACGGCGAAAGCCCTGACGCGACAGGGCATTGTTCAGTTCATTGGCCGAATCGCCTGCCAGCGCCGTGAACAGCTTGCGTTCGGCCCGGCCGTGCAGATAGGGGCAGGGCTGCGGAGCCGTCACATAGAATTGTGGCGCATGTGGAAGACTATGCCGCATCAGACGCGTCCCCGCCGCTCCGGGCACGGCACGCCTGCGGACACATGCGAAAGGGTCAATTTCGGGTCGGCGCGCATCGGCTGCGGCATGAACTCTGCTGTCGGTTGCTCCTCGACTGAGCCTAACAACAGTTGCCGGGCACGCCAAGCAGGGAAAACTTCAAGAACTGAACAGGCCAGTGTGACCCGGCGGCATTGACGCGGCGCGGGCGGCGGATAGGTTCGGAATATGGATTTCGCTGCCCGCATCACCCGCCTGCCCATTCCCGCCGATCCTGCTCGCGGTCAGTCCGCATTGCGGGCGACCGGGATCGCCGATCCCCAGCTTGGCGACCTGATCCAGGGTGCCGCCGGTTGCAGCCCCTATCTGGCCGGGCTGATCGAACGCGAGGCGGACTGGCTCGCCGATGCGCTTTCGCATGAGGATGTCGTTGCCCGCGAAACGGCGGGGTTCGAAGAGCTGACCGCCGACGCCCTTGGCCCGGCGCTGCGCCGCGCCAAGCGCAGGGTGGCGCTGTGGACTGCGCTGGCCGATCTGGGCGGCGTCTGGCGGCTGGAGCAGGTGACGGGCGCGCTGACCGATCTGGCCGACCGCGCTGTTGATCTGGCGTTGCGCGCCCATGTCGCAGCCGAACAGGCACGCGGCAAACTGCCCCCGACCGATGCCGATGCGGGCGGGATCGTGGCACTTGCCATGGGCAAAATGGGCGCGGGAGAGCTGAATTACTCCTCGGATATCGACCTGATCGTTCTTTATGATGACAGCGTCTATTCCCCCGATGATCAGCACGAGGCGCGCGCCAGCCTGATCCGCGCGACCCGCAAGGCGGGAGCGACGATCTCGGACAACACCGATCAGGGTTATGTCTTTCGCACCGATCTGCGACTGCGGCCCGATGCGGCGGTTACCCCGGTCTGCATCTCGGTTTCGGCGGCGCTTGCCTATTACGAGGCCGAGGGCCGGACGTGGGAACGCAGCGCCTATATCAAGGCGCGGCCCTGCGCCGGGGATCTGGCCGCGGGTGAACGTTTCCTGCGTGAGCTGCGTCCCTTTGTCTGGCGGCGCCATCTCGACTTTGCCACCATTCAGGACGCGCATGACATGCGGCTGCGCATCCGCGATCACAAGGGCCTGCATGGCCGCATCGAGGTGCCCGGCCATAATATGAAGCTGGGGCAGGGCGGCATCCGCGAGATCGAATTCTTTACCCAGACCCGCCAGCTTATCGCCGGTGGGCGCGATCCCGACCTGCGGGTGCGCGGCACGGTCGAGGGGCTGGCGCGGCTTGCCGAAAAAGGCTGGGTCCCGTCTGAAGTGGCCAAAGAGCTGACCGCCCATTACCGCGAGCACCGCGAGATCGAGCATCGTATCCAGATGGTGAACGACGCTCAGACGCATTCACTGCCGAATTCCGCCGAAGGGCTGGACATCATCGCCCGGATGATGGGGGCCGGGGACACTTCGGCCTGGAGCACCCGCCTCGCCGACCGGCTGACGCGGGTCGAGGCGCTGACCGGTGATTTCTTTGCCCCCGGCGAACAGCGAGCCCGACCCGAGCTTTCGCCCGAGGCCGAGGCGATGGTTGGCCGCTGGCGCAGCTATCCCGCCCTGCGCTCGGTTCGGGGACGCGAGATATTTGCCCGGATCGAACCCGAGCTTCTGACCCGGCTGACTGCCGCTGCCCATGCCGAAGAGGCTCTGGCGCGGTTTGATGCCTTTCTGGCGCGGTTGCCGGCGGGCGTGCAGATATTTTCGTTGTTTCAGGCCAATCCCCAGCTGATCGACCTTATCGTCGATATTTGCGCGACCTCGCCCGGGCTTGCGCATTACCTTGCCCAGCATCCCGAGGTTCTGGATGCCGTGCTTGGCGGCAGCTTTTTTGTTGCATGGCCGGGTGTTGTGGGGCTGCGCAGCCAGCTTGAGCAGATGCTGGCAAGTGCGCTTGTCGCGCCGGGTGGCGGCTATGAACAGGCGCTCGACGCAGCGCGTCGCTGGGCGCATGAATGGCAGTTCCGCATCGGTGTCCACCATCTGCGCAGCCTGATCGGCGCCGAAGAGGCGGGTGGGCAATACGCAGATATCGCCGATGCTGCGGTCGCGGCGTTGTTCCCGGTGGTCGCGGCCGAGTTCGCGCGCCGCCATGGTCCCCCTCCCGGTCGGGGGGCGGTGGTTCTGGGCATGGGCTCGCTTGGGGCGCGGCAGCTTAACGCCTCGTCCGACCTTGACCTGATCGTTATCTATGATGCCGCCGGGCAGGATGCCTCCGATGGGCCGAAGCCTTTGGCAGCGCGCGCCTATTACGCCCGGCTTACACAGGCGGTCATCACGGCGCTTTCTGCGCCAACCTCTGCCGGGCGGCTGTTCGAGGTCGATATGCGCCTGCGTCCCTCGGGACGGCAGGGACCGGTTGCGACCTCGGTGCAGAGCTTCCGCGACTACCAGATGACCGAGGCATGGACATGGGAACATCTGGCCCTGACCCGCGCCCGGGTGATCGGCGGCTGCGGGGCAGAGGCTGACGAACTGGCCGATGAGGTCGAAGCATTGCGGGTCGAGGTTTTGCGCAGCCGCGGCACCGACCCCCGCGTGATGCCCGACCTGGCCGAGATGCGAGCCCGGATCTTTGCCGCCAAAGCCCCCGATGGCGCGTGGGAGGCCAAGATTGGTCGCGGTCGATTGCAGGACATTGAATTGCTTGCGCAATGTTTTGCATTGCAGGCCGGCTCTCCGGTACGGGCGGCACAGGGACAGTTGCGTATCGGGCCGCGAACCGGGCTGATCGGGCGTGATCAGGCGGAAAAACTGGCTTCGGCCCGGCGTTTTCTTTGGGGGCTGCAATGTTCGGGGCGGTTGCTGACTGACCGGCCAATCGACATGGATAATCTTGGCAAGGGCGGGCAGGCATTTCTGCTGCGCGAGACCGGCACCGCCTCGCTTGAGGATCTGGCCGCGCGGCTGGCTGAAACGGTCGAAACGGCGGGCGCGATCATTGATGATGTGCTGGCCGAGGCCAAGGTTCAGGCGCAATAGCCGCACCTTATCCGACCCTGCTGATAGCGTGCAGTGCCCGCACCCGGCCCGTGGTCTGTTGCCCAGCCGCCACCTGACCATTCGCATTGGCAGAGCTGCTAAGGGGAATAGGTTCGCGAGAGATTACTGTTTCAGCCGCTTCGTCGTGGTTGGCATCAAAAATGCCGTGCTGGGTCTTGTCCCAGTAAAAGGGCTTGGCCACCAGTTCATAAACCGCCTTCCACGCTGCCAGACAGCCAAGGGGAAAGTACAGGTGCATCGTCGGTACCCAAGGGGTCAGGTGGCGGTGCTCACGTCCCCGGACCGCCCACAGGCCAATGGCGACGTTCAAAAGCTCGGATGCGACGAACAGGCTGAAAAGCACAGGGATGGCATTGCCGCCCCACAGCCCTGCCAGCACATTGCGCATCGGATGGGGCAGGCCAAGGCTGAGCAGCCAAAAGCTCCACAGTACTGGCGCGAACAGATATTGAGAGACTGCAGCGAAAAGCTGTGCCTGCAACCCGATAAAGCGCCGTGACCCAAGATCGCGCCACAGACCCACCGGGTCGCGCATATGCACGCCCCAAGTCATGGCAAAGCCCTTGAGCCAGCGCGAGCGCTGCTTGACCCAGGGGATAAGGCGGCAGTTCGCCTCTTCATGCGTGACGGTGTCGAGCATTTGGGTGCGGTAGCCGCGCCGGGTCAGCCGCACGCCCAGATCGGCGTCCTCGGTGACGTTCCAGGCGTCCCACGCGCCGACCGCCTCAAGTGCGTCGCGGCGGAAAAACAGTGTCGTCCCGCCAAGCGGCACCACCAGGTCAAGTGCTGCCGCCCCGGCCAGCGTGCCGCGAAACCATGAGGCATATTCGATGGTAAATGCGCGCGCGAGCCAGTTGGTGCGCGGGTTGTAATAGTCGAGAACGCCTTGCAGGCAGGCGACCTCGGGCGGGGCAAAGTGAAAACTGCGCGCGACCTTATGAAGCTGTTCAGGCTCGGGGCGGTCCTCGGCATCCCAGACGCCAATGATCGAGCCACGGCAAAAGTTCAGCGCATAATTCAGCGCCCGTGGTTTGGTGCGGACCGGACCATCAGGCACTTTCACCACGCGCAGCCAATGCGGCAGCCGGCTGTCGTCAAGCGCCTCGCATGTGATGCGATCGCTTTCTTCGACCACGATCAGGATATCCATCAGCTCACGCGGATAGTTCAGCCTCGACAGCCGCCCGATCAGCTTGTCGGCGATATCGGCCTCGGCAAACAGGGGCACCATGACCGAAATCACTGGCAAAGGCGCTTTCATTTCGGGCGGGCTGGTCGCGCCTTGGGCCATGGCGCGCGCCTCACGCCGCATCTTGCGGGTTTGGTGCAGAATCGCGGCAAAGGAGCAAATCTTCAGCGCAGTCGAGGCGATCAGCGCCAGAACCGCCCAACCGGTCAGCACCGCAATGAAGCCGATCGGAGCCAGCGTGAGGCCAAGAACTGCGGCGAGAATCAGCAAGCCAGCGATCCAGGCGGTTCGGCCTTCGTTACGGGTGCGGCAGCTTTCCCGGGGTGGCACACAGGTTTCGGCCTTACGCACAAGCGATGTGCGGCGCAGGGCCAGAATCGCCTCACGTGCCGCATTTTCCGAACACAGCAGCATGCGCACGGTGCCAAAACCGGGTGGCAGGCGGGTTTGCAGTGCCTCGAACTCTTCGGGCCGGGCGGTGGCGATGAAGGTCACACCGCCGATCCGCCGCCATGGCACCACGCCTGCGGTAAGGCAAAGCTGCGCGCCCATTGTGTCGATCAACCTCGGATCGGGCGGCAGCGCCTTGAGATCCAGCACATTCGTGCGCCATTGCCGCGAGAGGGCGCGGATCAGCGCCTCTTCCTTGACCCAGCCATGGGCAAGCAGAATTTCCCCCAGCCGCGCCTGCTGCCGCTGGCGTATCATCAGCGCCTTGAGCAGATTTGCCGGCTCGACTGCGCCATCCTCGATCAGGATCTGGCCCAGTGGCCGCAGGTCGCGGGCAGAAACAAGCGCCCCCTGAGCTGGGACAGCAGCGGGCAGAATGTCCCGGTCGGGCCTGAATGGAGCAATGCGGGCCAATGCGTATTCCCTTGCTGGGTCACGATGGCCCCTCTCTGCCACGGAGAAGGTTAAGATGAGGTTAACCGGGCCGGGTCAGCCCCGCCCGGTCCGAAAATCAGGCGCGACGGGCCCGCATCGCCTCGGTAAAACGCTCGAACAGATAGGCGCTGTCCTGCGGGCCGGGGCTGGCCTCGGGGTGATACTGTACCGAGAACACGGGCTTGTCGGCCACGCGCAGCCCGCAGTTCGACCCGTCGAACAGGCTGACATGGGTCTCGATCACGCCTTTGGGCAGGGTTTGGGCATCGACGGCGAAACCGTGGTTCATCGAGGTGATTTCGACCTTGCCGGTCTCGACATCCTTGACGGGGTGGTTCGCACCGTGGTGGCCGTGGTTCATCTTGATGGTCCTGGCGCCAAGCGCCAGCGCCAGCATCTGATGGCCAAGGCAGATGCCAAAGATCGGCATATCCCTGTGCAACAGTTCCTGAATCATCGGCACGGCATATTCGCCGGTCGCTGCCGGGTCACCCGGGCCGTTTGACAGAAAAATGCCCTCGGGATCATGGGCCAGCACTTCCTCGGCCGTGGCGGTGGCAGGCAGGACCGTCACATCGGCCCCGCTTTGTGCCAGCGAGCGCAGGATGTTGCGTTTCGCGCCATAATCGACGGCAACCACGCGGAAGGGTCTGCTCTCGTTGGTTTTGCCGAAGGTGTCGGGCCAGGACCACAGCCCTTCGTCCCAGCGATAGCTTTGCCGGCAGCTGACCTCTTTGGCGAGATCCAGCCCGACGAGACCTTTCCATTCGCGCGCCTTGGCGACCATAGCGGCGATGTCGAAGTTACCCTGCGGGTCATGGGCCAGCACCACGTGGGGCGAGCCCTGCTGGCGGATCGCGCGGGTCAGGCGGCGGGTGTCGATGCCGCCGATCCCGATACGGCCACGCCGCTCCATCCACTGGACGAGATCCGAGGAAGCCCGCCAGTTCGACGGTTCGGTCGGGTCCCATTTCACCACGATCCCCGAGGCGACAGGCTCGGGCGCCTCATCATCCTGCTCGGTCACACCGGTGTTGCCGATATGGGGGAAGGTAAAGGTCACGATCTGGCTGGCATAAGAGGGATCAGTCATGATCTCCTGATAGCCGGTCATCGCGGTGTTGAAGACCAGTTCGGCCACCACCTCCCCGACCGCGCCGAAGCCCTGGCCGTGGAACACGGTGCCGTCGGCAAGCGCAAGACATGCGGTCGGTTTCTGGGGCATCGTCGATCTCCGGGTAAATCGGCGGGAACCTAGGTAAAGGGCGGACGGGCGTCAAGGCAGGACTGGCACCTTGATACGGAACTTTGACGTGTGGTCGGGGTTGAGGCATGGCTTGACGGCAAGGACGAAGCCGGGCACCACCCGGCGGAATTCATCCAGCGAGGACCATATGGGATTGCGCGAGCGTATTCTGGCTGACACCAAAGAAGCGATGAAGGCCAAGGACTCGGCGCGGCTGTCGACGCTGCGGCTGATCTCGGCCGCGATCAAGGATCGTGAGATTGCCGCCCGGACCGGGGGCGGGGACGAGGCGGGACTGAGCGAGGCCGATCTGACCGCCATCCTGTCCAAGATGGTCAAGCAGCGCCAGGAATCAGCCAAAGCCTATGAAGAGGGCGGCCGGCTGGAGCTGGCCGAGCGCGAACTGGAAGAGATCCGCGTGATCCAATCCTATCTGCCGCGCCAGCTTGACGAGGAAGAGACCCGCGCCGCCATCGAAAAAGCCATTGCCGACTTGGGGGCCGAGTCGATCCGTGACATGGGCCGTGTCATGGCTGAGCTGCGCAGCCGCTATGCCGGGCAGATGGATTTTGGCGCTGTCGGCCCGATGATCAAAGACCGGCTGATGAAGTGACAACCCGCCCCTGATTCTCGGGTCAGGGGCCGCGTTGCGCCCGCTGCGATTCTGAAAACATGCTTTTCCGGATTCGGAACTGATACAATTATTCCCGCAACGGGCAAAAGCTCGTGTGGGATGCGGGTTTCTGTTTACATGCGCCCCGACTCGCCGCCAAAGACGCGAGTTGAAAGCGCCCGGTGAGGCGCTGCCATCAGGAGGACGGGCGATGAAAGCATTGGTGCTAGAGGAAAAGGGCAAGCTGTCGCTGCGGGATTTTGACATCCCCGGTACGCTCGGGCCCAGGGATGTGCGGATCAAGACGCATACGGTCGGGATCTGCGGCTCGGACGTGCATTACTATACCCATGGCAAGATCGGCCATTTCGTCGTCAATGCGCCCATGGTTCTGGGGCATGAAGCCTCGGGCACGGTGATCGGGGTCGGGGCCGAGGTCACCCATCTTAAGCCCGGCGACCGCGTCTGCATGGAGCCGGGGATCCCCGATCCGACCTCGCGGGCATCAAAGCTTGGGATCTATAACGTTGATCCGGCCGTGACCTTCTGGGCGACGCCGCCGATCCATGGCTGCCTGACGCCCGAGGTGATCCATCCTGCTGCCTTTACCTACAAGCTGCCCGACTCGGTCAGTTTTGCAGAGGGTGCGATGGTCGAACCTTTTGCTATCGGCATGCAGGCGGCCCTGCGGGCGCGCATCCAGCCGGGCGACGTGGCGGTGGTCACTGGCGCCGGTCCCATCGGGATGATGGTGGCGCTGGCGGCGCTGGCTGGGGGGTGTGCACGGGTGGTTGTCGCCGATCTCGCGCAGCCCAAGCTGGACATTATCGGTGCCTATGACGGTATCGAATGCGTCAACATCCGCAATCGTCCCCTGGTCGAGGCGGTGGCCGAGGTGACTGATGGCTGGGGCGCTGACATCGTCTTTGAATGCTCTGGCGCGGCTCCGGCGATCCTTGGCCTGCCTGCGCTGGCGCGGCCGGGCGGGGCGATCGTGCTGGTGGGCATGCCTGTCGATCCGGTCCCGGTAGATATCGTCGGTCTGCAGGCGAAAGAGCTGCGGATCGAGACCGTTTTCCGCTATGCCAATGTCTATGACCGGGCGATTGCGCTGATCGCCTCGGGCAAGGTGGATCTCAAGCCGCTGATCTCGGCCACGCTGCCGTTCGAAGACAGCATTGCCGCCTTTGATCGTGCGGTCGAGGCGCGCGAGACCGATGTTAAGCTACAGATCGTGATGCCGGAGTAAGGCCATGTATCTTGGACTGGACCTCGGCACTTCGGGCATCAAGGCGATGCTGGTCGATGAGACCTTTGCCCCTGTGGGTGTCGCCCATGCCGCACTGACCGTCAGCCGTCCCCATGCGGGCTGGTCCGAACAGGCCCCAGCCGACTGGATCGCCGGGGCAGAGGCGGCGATTGCCACGCTGTTGCGGGATCATCCGCAGGAAATGGCCCGCCTGCAGGCCATTGGCCTGTCGGGCCATATGCATGGGGCTGTGCTGCTTGATGCTGCGGATCAGGTGCTGCGGCCCTGTATCCTGTGGAACGATGGCCGCTCGGGCCGACAATGCGCCGAACTGACCGGGCGCGCAGATTTCCACGGCATCGCCGGCAATCTGGTGATGGCGGGCTTTACTGCGCCGAAACTGCTGTGGGTCGCGCAAAATGAACCCGAGGTGTTCGAGCGCACGGCCAAGGTTCTGCTGCCCAAGGATTACCTGCGGCTGTGGCTGACGGGCGAACATGTGGCCGAAATGTCGGATGCCGCAGGCACGCTGTGGCTGGATGTCGGCAAGCGCGACTGGTCGGATGCTTTGCTGACGGCCACCGGGCTTACGCGCGCGCATATGCCTGCGCTTGTCGAGGGCAGCGATGTCTCGGGCCACCTGCGCGCCGAACTGGCCGATCGCTGGGGCATCGCGCGTGTCCCTGTGGCGGGCGGTGGTGGCGACAACGCGGCCACGGCCTGCGGTATGGGGGTGATGACGCCGGGTACGGGCTTTCTGTCGCTGGGAACCTCGGGTGTGCTTTTCGCTGCGACCGAGGCTTATGCGCCGAACACTGCCGACGCCGTGCATACCTTCTGTCACGCCGTGCCGCAGACCTGGCATCAGATGGGGGTGATCCTGTCCGCGACCGACAGCATGACCTGGCTGTCCGAGATCACGGGCAAGACTGTCCCCGGACTTGCCGCGCTGGTGACCGAGGTGAAAGAGCCGTCGCCCGTCACGTTCCTGCCTTACCTTTCGGGTGAGCGTACGCCCCTGAACGATCCCGACGCGACCGGCGCCTTCCTTGGTCTGCGCCGCGCTACGGGCCTTGCCGATCTGGCGCAAGCGGCGATGGAGGGCGTGGCCATGGCCTTTGCCGATTGCGTCCATGCTTTGCGCAAGGCCGGCACTTCGATCGAGGCGGCCTATGCGGTTGGCGGCGGCGCGCGTTCGCAGGCCTGGCTGAGGATCATGGCCTCGGCGACCGGGCTGACGCTGCTTGAGCCGGAGGACGGCGATTTTGGTGCTGCCTTTGGTGCGGCAAAACTGGCGGCGTCATGCGCGACTGGCGACACCTCCGAACGTATCTTTGCCAAACCTGCTGTGCGTGCTGAAATCAGACCCGATGCCGGATTGGCGCAGGCCTATGCGAAAAAGTATGAGATGTATCATACTGCTTGGCCGTGTTTGCGGGATCTGACCGCGCCCGCTTCCTGACCACCGGGCGGGGGTAGCTTTCAGGAAAGCAGGCCCATGTCGCTGCATTGCGGCATGGGTCTTTTGCGTCGTGGGAACAGCGTGACGTGATGGAACTTGAAGGATTATTCAATTTCTACGCAGATACTGGCAAAAAAGTATCGGTATTTTCTTGCCTCTGATGTGGAGATGCGCGGGTTGTGAAGCCTATGTTTGCTGAACGTTCGCGGCTGCCGGTCAGGGGAATCGCAGCTCGCAAGGGGGGAAGGTGAATGCAACCCGATCTGGAACTGGTCCATATCCGCAAAGGCGAATCCTTCGCCGCGTGGATGCATGGCTATCCGTTCCGCACGGTGCGCTGGCACTACCACCCCGAATATGAAATTCACCTCGTCGTCGCCACGTCGGGTACGTTTTATATCGGCGACCATGTGGGCAGTTTTCAGCCCGGCCAGCTGATCATGACGGGGCCGAACCTGCCGCAGAACTGGATCAGCGACATCGCGCCGGGCGAGGCTGTGCCGCTGCGCTCGCTGGTCATCCAGTTCCCCGAGGCTTTTATCGAGGGGGCAAGCGCCTCTATGGCCGAGATGGAGGCGCTGCGTCCGCTGCTGGATCGCTCGCGTCGTGGTCTGCTGTTTGATGACGAGACCAGCGCCCGTGTCCGTCCGCTGATGGAACGGCTGGTCGAGGCACAGGGGCTGCGCCGTCTGGCGCTGTTCTGGGAAATCCTTGATCACCTTGCCAACGCGCCGGAATATGAGGTGCTGGCAAGCCTCAGCTTTGAGCTGGATCTGACGCGCATCAGTGACGGCGGCATCAATCGGGCGCTGTCCTATCTGCGCGAACATCTGACCGAGCAGATCGAAGAGGCCGGGCTGGCCGAGATGGTCGGCCAAAGCCAGAGCGCCTTTTCCCGTGCGTTCAAGCGCCATACCGGCACGACGCTGGTGCGCTATCGCAATCAGCTGCGTATCGATCTGGCTTGCCAGATGCTGCTGACCGTCCCCGAAATCAAGGTAGCCGAGATTTGCTATGAGGTCGGGTTTTCGAACCTGTCGAACTTTAACCGGCATTTCCTTAAGCTGAAGGGAATGTCGCCCTCGCAGTTCCGCGCGACTTTTGCGGCCCAGAAGGCAATGGTCATGGCGGACTGACACAAACCGATATCGCGGAATTCACCAATTCGGGCGGCGCGGCGCCGTCCGGAGACGCGCAGGCTTTGCCTGCTTTCATTCAGATGGGAGGGAACCCTGATGAGATCCAAACTTCTTACCGCTTCGGCTGCGCTTGCGCTGCTGGCAGCCCCGGCGCTGGCTCAGGACAAGCTGAAAATCGGCATGACCTTCCAGGAGCTGAACAACCCCTACTTCGTCTCGATGCAAGAGGCGCTGAAAGAGGCGGCCGCCAGCCTGGGCGCCGAGGTGGTCGTGACCGACGCGGGCCATGACGTCGCCAAGCAGATTTCGGATGTCGAGGACATGCTGCAGCAAAATATCGACATCCTGCTGCTGAACCCCACGGACAGCGCCGGGATCGAGGCCGCGGTGCATGCCGCCAAGGCTGCCGGTGTGACCGTCGTTGCGGTCGATGCGAATGCGAACGGCCCGGTCGACACCTTTGTCGGCTCGAAAAACCGTGATGCGGGCTACATGTCCTGCAAATACCTGGGCGAAACCCTTGAAGGCAAAGGCGAGGTCGCGATCCTTGACGGTATCCCGGTCGTGCCGATCCTGCAGCGCGTCGAGGGCTGCAAGGCCGCGCTGGAAGAGTTCCCGGAAATCAAGCTGGTCGATACGCAGAACGGCCGTCAGGACCGCTCGGTCGCACTGGGTGTGGTCGAGAACATGATCCAGTCGCATTCGAACCTGGCCGGTATCTTTTCGGTGAACGACGGCGGCGCAATGGGTGCTCTGGCTGCGATCCAGGGTTCGGGCAAGGATATCAAGCTGGTGTCGGTCGATGGCGCGCCCGAAGCGATCAAGGCAATCACCGAAGGCGGCCCGTTCATCGAAACCACTGCCCAGTTCCCGCGCGATCAGGTGCGCGTCGGCCTGGCCTTGGCACTGGCCCAGAAATGGGGCGCTCGTGTCGTGCCGAAAGAAGTCCCGATTGATGTTATGGTCGTGGACAAGGAAAACGCGGCTGACTTCAGCTGGTAAGGGTTCCTCCCCGCGCCCGCCCTCGCATCATGCGGGGGCGGGAGTTTTCCCAGCCATTCAGGAGGGCATCATGCTGGAACTGAAGGGAATCCGCAAAAGCTTTGGCAAGATCGAGGTCCTTCACGGCGTCGATCTGGATGTCCGCGCGGGCGAAGTTCATGCCCTTCTGGGCGAGAACGGCGCGGGCAAGTCCACGCTGATGAAGATCCTTTGCGGCATCATCCAGCCCAGCGAGGGCAAGATTCTCATCAACGGGGCTGAACGCCATTTTGCCGATTACGATCAGGCCATCGCTGCCGGGATCGGTATCGTGTTTCAGGAATTCAGTCTGATCCCGTGGCTGGACGCGGTCGAAAACATGTTTCTGGCGCGCGAGATCCGCAACCGCTTTGGCATGTTGAACCGCAAGGCCATGCACAGGCGCGCGGCCGAGATCATGCGCCAGCTTGCGGTTGATGTGCCGCTGGATGTGCCGGTGCATCGCCTGTCGGTGGCCGAGCAGCAATTTGTAGAAATCGCCAAGGCGCTGTCGCTCAATGCCCGGATTCTGGTGCTGGACGAGCCGACCGCGACCCTGACACCCTCTGAGGTCGAGCACCTTTTCAAGGTGATGCGCGAACTGCGCAAACAGGGCGTGGCGATCATCTTTATCTCGCATCACCTCGAAGAAATCTTCGAGATTTGTGACCGTATCACCGTCTTGCGCGACGGCGAATTCGTCGGCTCATGTGCGGTGTCCGGGGTCGATAACGACCGGCTGGTCGAAATGATGGTCGGCCGCCGGATCGAGAATAATTTCCCGGCCAAGGTGCCGGTGCCGTCCCCGGCCCCCGTGGTTATCGACGTTGAGGAGCTGCAACTGAAAAAAGGCGGGCCCGTCTCGCGCTTTCAGCTTCGCAAGGGCGAGATACTGGGGTTTGCCGGGCTGGTCGGTTCGGGTCGTACGGAAACCGTGCTTGCCATGCTGGGCGCCGGGCCAGTGCAGCGTTGCCGGCTGCGCCTGAACGGGACGCAGAAACGCTTTCGCGGCCCTGATGAGGCGCTGGCAGCTGGCATCGGCCTGTTGCCCGAAAGCCGCAAAGAACAGGGGCTGATCACCAGCTTTTCCATCCTGCAAAACGTTTCGCTGAACAATTACGGCAAATATCGCAAGAACCACTGGTTCATCGACCTGAAGAAAGAGCTGGCTGCGACCAGGACCGCCATGGCGCAGGTGCGTGTCAAGGCGCAGGGTCCGCATGCCCGCGTTGACACGCTGTCGGGCGGGAACCAGCAAAAGGTCGTCATTGCCCGCTGGCTGAACCACGACATGCAGGTTTTGATCTTTGACGAGCCGACGCGCGGTATCGACGTCGGCGCCAAGGCCGAGATCTATGCCCTGATGCGCGAATTCACCCAAAAGGGCGGCTCGATCATCATGATCTCATCCGAACTGCCCGAAGTGATCGGCATGTCCGACCGGGTCTGCGTGTTCCGCTCGGGCGGGCTCGTCGCCACGGTCGAGGGCGACCAGATCGAATCCGAAACCATCATGACCCATGCTACGACCGGGAGAGTTGAACATGTCGCATGACGCAAGCACCGGCGCGGCCGGCAAAACCGGCGGCCTGACGCTTGGCCGCCTGCTGCAATCGCCTCTGGCGCTGCCGCTGATCGGGCTGATCGTCGTCTCGATCCTGATGGGGCTGGCCAGCGACAACTTCTTTACCCTCAACAACATCCTCAACGTGCTGCGGCAGGTGTCGGTGGTCGGCATCCTTGCCGTCGGCATGACCTTTGTGATCCTGACCGGTGGGATCGACCTGTCGGTCGGCGCGGTCATGGCGCTGGTCGGCACGCTGAGCGCGGGGATGATGGTGAACATGGGTGTCCCCGCCGCTGCGGCGCTGGCGCTGGGGCTGCTGATCGGCCTTGGCATCGGGCTGGCCAACGGGGTGCTGGTCGCATGGGGCCGGATGCCGGCGATCATCGTGACCCTTGCCACCATGGGCATGGCGCGCGGCCTTGGCCTGATCTACTCGGGCGGCTATCCGATCAGTGGTATCCCCAGCTGGATTTCGTGGTTCGGCGTTGGCCGCATCGGCATCATCCCGGTGCCGGTTGTGATCATGGTGGCGATTTATGCCGTCGCTTGGGTGCTTTTGCAGCGGACCGCCTTTGGCCGCCACGTCTATGCCCTTGGCGGGAACGAGAACGCGGCGCGGCTTTCGGGCGTCAAGACCCAGCGCGTCAAGCTGGCGGTCTATGGCATCTCGGGCCTGACTTCGGCGCTGGCCGCGGTGATCCTGACCGGCCGTCTGATGAGCGGCCAGCCCAACGCAGGCGTGGGGTTCGAACTGGACGCCATCGCTGCCGTGGTTCTGGGCGGCACCGCGATTGCGGGCGGGCGCGGGCTGATCCTTGGCACGCTGATCGGGGCGGTGCTGCTTGGCATCCTGAACAACGGTCTGAACCTTATGGGCATCAACCCCTATCTGCAGGATGTCATCAAGGGCGCGATCATCCTGCTGGCCATCTATATCGGGCGCGAATGGCGCTGAGCCACGCCCAACGAATTGATAAGACAGGAGAACGGAATGTCTGAATCTCTGGACGGGAAAATTGCCGTCATCACTGGCGCGGCTTCTGGGATCGGCCTTGCCACCACTCAGCGCCTGCTGGACCGGGGCGCCACCCTGGTCATGGTGGACTGGAACGAGGCGGCGCTGAACGAGCTCGCTTCCAAACTGGGCGACCGGGTCATCACTCAGGTCACGAACCTGATTGATGAGAAAAGCTGCAATGCCATGATCCCCGAGATTCTGGCAAAGGTCGGACACATCGACATCCTTTACTGCAACGCCGGGACCTATATCGGCGGCGATCTGACCGAGACGACGCCCGAGGCGATCGACCGTATGCTGAACCTCAACGTCAATGCGGTGATGAAGAACGTCCACGCCGTGGTGCCGCATATGACCCAGCGCAAGACCGGCGATATCGTCGTCACCTGCTCGATCGCCGGCCATTTCCCGACCTGGTGGGAGCCGGTCTATTCCGGCTCGAAATGGGCGATCACCAGCTTTGTGCAGGGCATGCGGCGCCAGATGATCCCGCATGGTGTGCGGGTCATGCAGGTCTCGCCCGGGCCGGTGGTTTCGGCGCTGCTTGCCGACTGGCCCGAGGAAAACCTGCGCAAGGCCAAAGAGACGGGCAGCCTGATCGACCCCGAAGAGGTCGCCGATGCGGTCGAATACATGCTGACCCGCAAACGCACCGTGACCATCCGCGACATGCTGGTGCTGCCCACCAACTTTGATCGCGTCTGACCCGCAGGACCCGGAACAGGGGAGGCATCATGGACCAGTATCTGATCGGTATCGACGTCGGCACAGGATCGGCGCGGGCTGGTGTGTTTGACCGCAAGGGCAATCTGATCGCCACAGCCCGCCGCCAGATCGAGATGCACCGCGAACGCGGTATCATCGCCGAACAGTCCAGCGAGCAGGTCTGGCGCGCGGTCTGCGACTCTGTCCGGGAAAGCGTGACCCGTGCCGGGATCGACCCGGCGCAGGTCACGGGCATCGGTTTCGATGCCACCTGCTCTCTGGTCGTGCGGGGCGAGGGTGAGGCGACGCTGCCCGTCGGCGATCCCGCCCACCCTGAGCGTGACATCATCGTCTGGATGGACCATCGCGCCGTCGAACAGGCCGAGCGTATCAACGCCCAGGGCCATGAGGTGCTGAAATATGTCGGCACCCGCATCTCGCCCGAGATGGAGACGCCCAAGCTTTTGTGGCTGCGCGAGAACCGTCCCGAGGTATATGCCGCTGCGGCGCATTTCTTTGATCTTACCGATTTTCTGACCTGGAAAGCGACCGGCGCGCTTGAGCGTTCGGCCTGCACGGTGACCTGCAAATGGACCTATCTTGCCCACGAGGGTCGCTGGGACGCGGATTATTTCCGCCAGATCGGACTTGAGGATCTGGCGGAACAGGGATTTGCCCGTATCGGGGCGCGTGTCGTCGACCCGGGCACCCCGCTTGGTCACGGTCTGACCAAGGCCGCTGCAAGCGCCATGGGGCTGCGCCCGGGGACCGCGGTGGCGGCAGGGCTTATCGACGCCCATGCCGGAGGGGTCGGCACGGTTGCCGCCGGGGGGGATGCGACGACATGCCTTGGCTATGTCTTTGGTACCTCATCCTGCACCATGACGACGACGCGAGAGCCGGCCTTTGTGCCGGGGGTCTGGGGACCCTATTACTCGGCCATGGTGCCCGGCATGTGGCTGAACGAAGGTGGGCAATCTGCCGCCGGTGCCGCCATCGACCAGCTGGTGCAATTGCATCCGGCCACGGGTGAGGCGTCTGCGCTGGCCGAGGCGGCGGGCAAGTCCTTGCCGCAGTGGCTGGCGGACCGGGCGCTTGAACTTGCGGGCTCGGCCGCCGACGCGGTGCGCCTTGCCGATGAGCTGCATGTTGTGCCCGAGTTCCTGGGCAACCGTGCGCCCTTTGCTGACCCCCATGCCCGCGCCGTCATTATGGGGCAGGGGATGGAGACCGGCCCGGATTCGCTGGCCGCGCTTTACGTCGCCGGCATTTGCGGCCTTGGCTACGGATTGCGCCAGATCATCGAGACCCAGGCCGCCCATGGCGCGCCGGTCGAAACGATCAGCGTCAGCGGTGGTGCGGGTGCGCATCCATTGACGCGGCAGCTTCTGGCTGATGCGACCATGCTGCCGGTCGAGGTGACCGAATGCGCCGAGCCGGTGCTGCTTGGCTCGGCCATGCTTGGGGCGGTGGCGGCGGGTGTCTACCCCGATCTGCATACCGCAATGCCTGCCATGTCGCGTGTCGCCACGCGCTGCGTTCCTGATCCGGCCACCCGCGCGCGGCAAGAGGCGCGCTATGCCGCCTTTCTGGCGCTGCAATCCGTGGCGCGGCAGATCCGCTCGTCGATGGCGGCCCTGCCATCCAACTGAATATGTGAGGAAACATGCAATTCTCGGGCAAGACCGTCATCATCACCGGTGCGGGCAAGGGCATCGGCCGCGCCTGCGCCCAGCTCATGGCCCAGCGTGGGGCCAAGGTCGTGGCATTAAGCCGGACCCAATCCGATCTCGACAGCCTGCGCGATGAATTCGGTGCGCATGGCATCCGCGTCGATCTGGCCGATCCGGCCGCTGCACGTGCCGCGATGGCCGAGGCCGGGACCGCCGACTATCTGATCAACAGCGCCGGTATCAACGTGCTGGAAAGCGTGCTCGACATGACCGAGGCCGGATATGAGGCGGTTTTGGGCATCAACCTGCGCGCGGCGCTGATCTGCTGTCAGGAATTCGCCCGCGCCCGGGTTGCTGCGGGTGGAGGTGGCGCAATCGTCAATATCACCTCGATCGCTGGTCATCGCGGTTTTCAGGACCACTTGTGTTATGCAGCCTCGAAGGCCGGGCTTGAGGGGGCGACCCGTGTGCTGGCCAAGGAACTGGGACCGCATGGCATCCGCGTGAATGCGGTTGCGCCGACCATCACCCTGACCGAACTGGCGGCTGAGGCCTGGTCGGACCCGGCGAAAAGCCAGCCGATGATGGTGCGTCACCCGCTGAACCGCTTTGCCGAGGCCGAAGAGGTCGCGCAGGCCATCGCGCTGCTGCTGTCCTCGGACAGCAGCATGGTGTCGGGCGCGGTGCTGCCCGTGGATGGCGGCTTTCTGGCGGTCTGAAAAATCGCGCGGCAAGGCGGGTTGGTACCGGCTTGCGCCATCAGCATTTTCCCGATTCCCGCGGGTGGCTGCCGAGTGATAAACGAGTGTCGGCGCATCCCAAGCGCATGCCAGGCAGGGCATGACGGGGATGCGCCTTTTTTGTTTTCGATGGCTGCTGGCGGGGGATTTTCTTCGCCCCGTAACGGCTTGGACAGTCAAGATATGCCCTCGATATGCCCTCGCCGGTTGCCATAGCGAAGCTGCGGTTTTGCTGAAAAGAGGCACATGCCAGGCAAACGGGCAGCGGCGCGGGGCGCGGCCCGGACGGGGTATGCCGCCCCCATCCCTTATCTACAAGTCGGTTGCATTCTGCGAGGGCCGCCGATTAGTGTCAGGAAACAGAACGAACAAGCAAGGGAACAGGGAGCCCGCATGGTGACTGCGCAGCCCGGCAACGACGCATTCGTCGTTTTTGACCACGTCCAAAAAAGCTATGATGGTCAAACACTTGTCGTAAAGGATCTGAACCTGACCATCGGCAAGGGCGAGTTCCTGACGATGCTCGGCCCCTCGGGTTCGGGCAAGACCACCTGTCTGATGATGCTGGCTGGCTTTGAGACGGCGACGCATGGCGAAATCCGGCTTGATGGCAAAAATATCAACGATGTGCCCCCGCATAAGCGTGGCATCGGCATGGTGTTTCAGAACTACGCGCTTTTCCCCCACATGACGGTGGGAGAGAATCTGTCCTTTCCGCTGGAAGTGCGCGGCATGACCAAGAGCGAGCGCGAATCGCGCATCGCCCGCGCCCTCGACATGGTTCAGATGGGCCAGTTCAAGAACCGTCGCCCGGCCCAGCTTTCAGGCGGGCAGCAGCAGCGTATCGCCCTGGCGCGGGCGCTGGTCTTTGACCCCAAGCTGGTGCTTATGGACGAACCGCTCGGTGCGCTCGACAAGCAGCTGCGCGAGCATATGCAGTTCGAGATCAAGGCACTGCATGACCGTCTGGGCATTACGGTGGTCTATGTCACCCATGATCAGGGCGAGGCGCTGACCATGTCGGACCGTATCGCGGTCTTTAACGACGGCCGTATCCAGCAGCTTGCCCCGCCCGCCGTGCTTTATGAGCAGCCCGAAAACAGCTTTGTCGCCGGTTTTATCGGCGAAAACAATGCGCTGCGCGGCAAGATTGAGCAGCTTCAGGACGATAAGGCGCTGGTGCGGCTGGGCAATGGCGACCTGATCGACGCCACCGCCGTCAACATCCGCGAGACCGGGCAAGAGACCACCGTTTCGATCCGCCCGGAACGGGTCGAATTCAAGCCCGAGCTGATGCCCGCCGGTGCCCATACGCTTGAGGCGCATGTCGTGGACGTGATCTATATGGGCGACATCCTGCGCGCGCGCCTCAAGGTGGCGGGGCAGGACGATTTCGTCATGAAATACCGCAATACCCTTGGCCAGGTGAAGCTGACACCCGGCCAGACGATCCGGATCGGCTGGCATCCCGAAGACGCCCGCGCCCTCGATCCGGTCTGAGTGTGCATCCAGCAAGGAACCACGGAGTTATGATGAAACGCACGTTGATACTGACTTCTGCGCTGATCGCCGTCGCTGCCTCTGCTCAGGCGCAGGACAAGCAGCTGAACCTGCTGTCCTGGGGTGGGGCTTATGGCAACAGCCATGTCCAGGCTTACGTGAAGCCCTTCGAGGCCAAGACCGGCATCAAGGTCGCGGTTTCGGACGCGGACAACCCTGCCACGCCCATCAAGGGCCAGGTCGAGGCTGGTAACGTCACCATCGACGTCGCCTCGGTCGAATATGCCGATGCCGTGCGCCTGTGCGACGAGGGCCTGCTGGAAGAGATCGATTCATCGATCCTGACCGCGGCGGGCGATGGCACTGCCGCTGCCGATGACTTTATCGAAGGCGCGATCACCGACTGTTTCGTCGGCACGGACGTCTATTCGATGATCCTGGCCTATGACGACAGCAAGTTCTCGGACGCGAAACCGGCTGGCCCTGCCGATTTCTTTGACACGGCCAAGTTCCCCGGCAAGCGCACCATGCGCAAGGGTGCCAAGTTCAACCTTGAGCTTGCGCTGATGGCCGATGGCGTCGCCCCCGATCAGGTCTATGAGGTGCTTGGCACCCCCGAAGGCGTGGACCGTGCCTTTGCCAAGCTGGAAACCATCAAGAACGACGTGATCTGGTGGGAAGCCGGCGCCCAGCCTCCGCAGCTTTTGGCGGATGGCGAGGTGACGATGGCCTTTGCTTTCAACGGCCGGATCTTTGACGCTGCACAGAAAGAGGGCAAACCCTTCAAGATCGTCTGGAACGGCCAGATCTATGAGATGGAGGGCTGGGTCGTGCCGAAAGGCGCCCCGAATATCGAGGCGGCCAAGGAATTCATCGCCTTCTCGACCGCGCCTGAACAGCAGGCCCGTGCGGCCGAGTTCATCAGCTACGGTCCGCCGCGCAAATCGGCCGCTGCGCTGGTCGGCAATATCGAAGGTACCGACGTTCCGATGGGGCCGAACCTGCCGACCTTTGCTGACAACATGACCGAGGCGCTGGCCTCGAATCTTGATTTCTGGGTCGATCACGACGCCGAACTGCAAGAGCGTTTCAACGCCTGGCTTGCGGCGAACTGACGCCCCTTTGATCGCCGGCCGCGGCGGGTTTCTCGCCGTGGTCATCCAAAAGCCCGAAACGGGCGCAAGAACGGCCACAAGAGCCGCAAAACCAACGGGAGTAGAACATGAGAACCAGATTGATCCTGACCACGGCCCTTTGTGGCCTGGGTCTTGCGGCTCAGGCTCAGAACCAGGAAGTCAACGTCGTGTCCTGGGGCGGAGCTTATGAAAAGTCGCAGGTCCAGGCCTATAACATGCCCTTTGCCGAAAAGACCGGCATCAAGGTAAACATGATGGCTGCCGACAACCCCGCGACGCCGCTCAAGGCCCAGGTCGAGGCCGGAAATGTCACCGGCGACGTCTTTGACATCGAGGTTTCGGACGCGATCCGCCTGTGCGACGAAGGCGCGCTGGTCGAGATTGACCCCGCCACGCTGCCGCCCGCGCCCGATGGCACCCCGGCCGAACAGGACTTTATCCCCGGCGCGTTGCGCGAATGTGCGGTGGCCAACATCTTTTGGGGCACGCCTATCGCCTTTGACACTACCAAGTTCAGCGGTGAAAAGCCCTCGACGGCAGCGGATTTCTTTGACACCGCGAAATTCCCCGGCAAACGCGGCCTGCCCAAGAACCCCAAGCGCACGCTTTATCTGGCGCTGATCGCTGACGGCGTCGCCCCCGACCAGATATATGAGGCGCTTGGCACGCCCGAGGGCGTGGATCGTGCCTTTGCCAAGCTCGACACCATCAAAAAAGACGTGGTCTGGTGGGAGGCAGGCGCCCAGCCGGTCCAGCTTTTGGCCGATGGCGAGGTGGTGATGACCACTGGCTATAACGGCCGCTTCTTTGACGCCATGGTGGGCGAGGGCAAGCCCTTCGAGATCATCTGGGACGGGCAATACATGGATATGGACATGTTCGCCATTCCCAAGGGCTCACCCAACCCCGAGGCGGCGCTGGAATATCTGAAATTCGCCACCTCGACCGAACAGCTCGCCAATCAGGCGAAATACATTGCCTATGGGCCGTCGCGCAAAAGCTCGGCGGCACTGGTCGGTCTGTATGAGGATGGCAAGACCGAGATGGGTCCGCATATGCCGACCAACGAAGAGCATATGAAGACCGCCGTCATGGACGACCCGGAGTTCTGGGCCGATCATGGTGCCGAACTGACCGAAAGGTTCAACAGCTGGCTTGCCGCCAACTGATCGCATCGCTTTCTGCGGCCCGGCTGGTCCGGGCCGCAGTCCAAGACCAAGGAACGCCTGACGAAGGATTGAGATGGCCAAAGCCCTTGACCCCCATGCCGCCATCGTGACCGAGGCCGCCGGCCCTGACGAAGGCGGCACCTTAAGGACCGCAGACGGTCGACCGCTGAAACAGGCGCTTGTGCGCAGTTCACGGCGCGCACGCCGGCGGGCCTTTCTGCTTGTTCTGCCGCTTTTGCTGTTCATTCTGATCACCTTTGTGGTGCCGATCGGGCAGATGTTGCAACGTTCGGTCAAGAATGACGGCTTTTCGGCCAATATGCCCAGTCTCAGCGCGTGGTTTCACGAAAACCCGCGCGGCACCGAGCCTGACGATGCGGCTTGGGCGGCGCTGGCGGGGGATCTGCAGGCGGCGGCCAAGGCGCGTACCATCGGCGTGGTCGGCACCCGTATCAACTATGATATGCCCGGCACGCGTTCGCTGTTCACCTCGGCAGGGCGCAAGGCCCGTTCGGGTATCGAGCCGCCCTACAAAGAGGCCATCCTTGAGATGGACCAGAAATGGGGCGATCCGAAACTATGGTCGGTGATGCGCGAGGCATCCTCGCCCTATACCTCGAATTTCTATCTGGCGGCGGTAGACCGCACCCGTGACGAACAGGGCGATATCGTCTCGGCTCCGGCGCAACAGCAGATCTATGTCAAACTGTTCATGCGCACCTTTTGGCTGTCGCTGGTCATCACCTTCATGACCTTCCTGCTGGGCTTTCCGATCGCGCATCTGCTGGCCACCCTGCCGATGCGCAGATCAAACCTGCTGATGATCCTGGTGCTTTTGCCCTTCTGGACCTCGCTGCTGGTCCGGACGACCGCGTGGATGGTGCTGTTGCAGCAGCAAGGCGTGGTCAATGATGTCCTTGTCTGGCTGGGGGTGATCGGCAACAGCCAGCGGCTACAGATGATCTTTAACCAGACGGGCACCATTATTGCGATGACGCATATCCTGCTGCCCTTCATGATCCTGCCGCTTTATTCGGTGATGCGGACCATCAACCCCTCTTACGTCCGCGCGGCCCGCAGCCTTGGTGCAACCAGCTGGACTGCATTCCGCCGGATCTATTTCCCGCAGACCCTGCCGGGGCTGGGGGCGGGGGCGTTGCTCGTCTTTATCCTTGCGGTCGGCTATTACATCACGCCGGCGCTGGTTGGCGGATCGTCGGGTCAGCTGATCTCGAACATGATCGCCATGCATATGACGCAGACGCTGAACTGGTCGATGGCTGCGGCCCTTGCCGCGCTGCTGCTGGCCGGAGTGCTGGTGCTTTACTGGGTCTATGACCGTCTTGTCGGCATCGACAATCTGAAGCTTGGGTGATCGCCATGGCTCTTCCTACCTATGCCTCTCCGCTGGAAAAAATCTGGCATTACGCATATCTGGTGATCTGCGCGGCGATCTTTTTCTTTCTGATCGCGCCGATCGTGGTGGTGATCCCGCTATCGTTCAACGCCGAGCCCTATTTCACCTTTACTGACAAGATGTTGTCCTTTGACCCCGACGGCTATTCGCTGCGCTGGTATGACAGCCTCTTGACCTTTGGCATGGCGCGACCCGAAGCGCCGCGCGACCTCAGCTGGTGGGCGGATGCCTGGCACAATGCCAAATGGGTGAATGCGGCGAAAAGCTCGATCATCATCGGCGTATTCTCGACGCTGATCGCCACTGTCCTGGGGACGCTGGCCGCGCTGGGTCTGTCACGGCCCGAGATGCCCTGGCGGCGTGCGATCATGGCGATCCTGATCTCGCCCATGATCGTGCCGATCATCATTACCGCGACGGGGATGTTCTTCTTTTACTCGAACCCCTGCGAACCTCTGAGCTGGCTTGGACTGAACCCGGAATGCGGACGGCTGGCCGGGACATATCTGGGCGTGATCCTGGCCCATGCGACGCTGGGGATTCCCTTTGTCATCATTACCGTGACCGCGACGCTGATCGGTTTTGACCAGTCGCTGAACCGTGCGGCGGCAAGTCTTGGCGCCAACCCGCGTACGACGTTCTTTCGCATCACCATGCCGCTTATCCTGCCGGGCGTGATCTCGGGGGCACTATTTGCCTTTGTCACCTCGTTTGACGAGGTTGTGGCGGTCCTGTTCATCGCTGGTCCGGATCAGCAGACCATCCCGCGCCAGATGTGGAACGGTATTCGCGAACAGATTTCGCCTGCGATCCTTGCGGTAGCAACGCTGCTGGTGATTTTTTCGATTGCGCTATTGACCACGGTCGAGCTGTTGCGACGCCGGTCCGAGCGGCTGCGCGGCCTGACCCCGCGGTAAAGATAAGCGCCGCCCCAAGGGGCGGCGTTTTCATATCAGGGCAGGGCGCCCAGCCAGAACCACACAGTCAGGATCGACAACCCCGTCGCTACCAGCACCGCCGAGGCTGACACGCGTTTCGCCACCCCGTAAAGCGCAGCAAAAAGATAGGCGTTGACCCCGGGCGGCATTGCTGCGGTAACGACGGCCGAACGCATCTCGGCGATGCTGAGGGCAAAGAGCTTGCCCAGTCCAAAAGTCACTGCCGGGTGCAACAGGAGTGAGCCAAAGCAACACAGCGCAATCGCCCGCATCTCGCCTTCGGGGCGGTAGCGGTAAAGAATACCCCCCAGTCCAAAGAGGGCGGCGGGCAGGGCGGCGCTGGACATCATCGTGACCGCGGCCCAGAAACCGTCGGGCATGACCAGTCCGGCAAGGCCCATCAGGTTCATGGCAAAGCCGCACAGAATGCCGATCACCAAAGGCGTGTGCAAAACCCCCGACAGTGCGCGTAGCGCCACCCGGCCCAGAGGCAGGTTCTGGCCCTGTGCGCGGGCGAACTCCATCGCCGTGATGCCAAACGTGTAAAGCAGCGGCGAATGGATCGAGATGATGGTAAAGTTGCCCACCAGCGCCTCGGCCCCATAGGCGCGCTCGGTGATCGGCACGCCAAGCAGCAGCGAGTTTGAAAACAGGCAGACAAAGCCGATGGCGATGGCGTCCTCGATCGGGCGCTTCAGCCAATAGCGCGCCAGTGCAACGCCCAGCAGAAAGGACAGGATCGCGCCACAGTAAAAAGCCAAAAGCAGCAGCGGGTTGTAATTCGCCCCCAGATCCAGCCTGGCGATGGCTGAAAACAGCAGCACCGGCAGGGCAAAGTTCTGGGCAAAGCGCATCACGCCATCGACCGCCACCTCGGTCAGCCATTTGCGCCAGCAGACCAGATAGCCAAAGCCGACGACCAGAAAGACCGGCAGGATGACGTCGAAAAGCGCGGTCATGTCAGTTCGATCTGCATCCCATCATAAGCGGGGACCACGTTATCAGGGGTCTCGGCCATCACGGCGTCATAATCCAGGTCGATGTGCATATTGGTCACCACACCTTGCACACAGCCCGAACGGGCCAGCCATTCCAGCGTCAGCGCCAGATGGGCGTGGCTTGGATGCGGCGTGCGGCGCAGTGCATCGCAGATAAAGACCTCGCACTCCTTGATGACCGACCAGGCCTCTTCGGGGATCGACAGCACATCGGGCAGATAGACGAGGCTTTGTCCGTTGCCGCCGATACGAAAGCCAAGCGCGTCGATATCACCGTGATTGACCGTAAAAGGCGTGACCTCAATCGGGCCGCCAGCGCCTTGGACGGCAAAGGGGCCGCGGATCGGGTAAAGGTCGCAGATCGGCGGATAAGAGGATCCCAAAGGCGTCTCGAACGCATAACCAAACCGGGTTTTCAAAGCCTCGGTCGTCTGTGCATCCGCCCAGACCGGCAAGCGACTGCCGATGTTAAATACGATCTGACGCAGGTCGTCGATCCCATGGGTATGATCGGCATGGGCGTGGGTATAGGCGACGGCGTCAAGCTCGGCCACGCCGGCATCAAGCAGTTGCGGCACCAGATCGGGGCCCGTGTCGATCAACAGCCGGGTGGCGCCGTCCTGGCCAACACGCTCGACCAGCAGCGAGCAGCGGCGCCGCCGGTTGCGCGGATTATCCGGGTTGCACTCGCCCCAGCGATTGCCCAGCCGCGGCACCCCGCCCGAGGAACCGCAGCCAAGGATCGTGGCCCGGATCATGCCACGGCCTTGCTGAACAGCCGCTCGAAGTTCTGTGAGGTAAGGCGTGCGAACTCTGCCTCGGTCATGCCCAGAAGGTCGGCCCCGACCTTTGCGGTGTGGACGACATAGGCCGGCTCATTGCGCTTGCCGCGATAGGGTGGGGGGGCGAGGTAAGGCGCGTCAGTCTCAACCAGGATACGGTCCTGAGGCGCGGCGGCGAAAATCTCGCGGATCCCGGTCGAGCGCGGAAAAGCCGCGATCCCTGACATGGACAGGTAAAAGCCGATCTCCAGCGCCGCACGGGCCAGTTCCGGCCCGCTGGTATAGCAATGCATGACGCCGGTAAACGCGCCGGTACGGTACTCTTCGGTCAGGATGCGTGCCATATCTTCATCGGCATCACGCGAGTGGATGATCAGTGGCAGGCCGGTGCGGCGTGCAGCCTCGATGTGGATGCGCAGGCTTTCAGCCTGAACGGCGGCGCTGTCGGCGGTATAGTGATAATCCAGTCCAGTCTCGCCAATGCCGACGAATTTCGGATGTGCGGAAAGCGCCACCAGTTCATCAACCGTGACCAGCGGCTCTTCGGCGGCATACATCGGGTGGATGCCGGCTGCGTAAAATACGCCGGGATAGGCCTCGGCGATGGCGCGCACGGCCGGCTCTTTGTACATCCGGGTGCAGATCGTGACCATGCGGATCACGCCAGCGGCCTGGGCGCGTGCAATCAGATCGGCCTGTTCGCCGTCAAAGTCGGGGAAATCCAGGTGGCAATGGCTGTCCACCAGGAGGGGAAGGTCAGGTTCGGACATGGCAGATTCCGTCAGACGGCGGGCTGGTTGGCAAGCCCGATCAGCATATCCAACACCAGCGCGGAAGGGTCAAGGTTGACCGACCTGCCGGCCCGGGCGCGGGCAGAGAGTTCGGCCTGTGCGCCCGCCCAAAGCCGGGCCGCCACAGGATCGGGCGAGATGCGGCGCAGGACCTCGGTCTCACCCTTGGCTGCCTCGGGCAGAGGTGCGCCCAGCAGGCCAGCTCGTGCCGCCCGGGTCAGGAAACGGTCAAGCAGGGTGACCACCAGATCAAAGGGATCGCCCTCGGCCCCCGCGCGGCCTGCTGCCAGTTCGGCAAGCGCTGCGGCAGCGCGGCGGTCCATGCGCGGGTAATCAGCAAAAAGCCCGACGATGCGCTGATAGACCTCTAGCCCATCCTGACCCGCCAGCCGCAGCGCCTCGCCAATCGAACCGCCTGACAGGGCCGACAGCTGTGCCGCGTCGTGGTCAAGGCCCAGATCCTGTAAAACCTGCCCCATATCCTCGGGGTTGAGCGGATGCAGCCGCAGTTCGCGGCAACGTGAGCGGATGGTCGGCAAAAGCCGCGCCGGCTGATGCGCGATAAGCAGCAGGGTCGAATCCTGCGGCGGCTCTTCCAGCAGCTTTAACAGCGCATTGGCTGCGGCCTGATTCATCTCATCCGCCGCATCGATGATGGCGACGCGATGGCCGCCCTCGGCCGCGCTCAGGTGGAAAAAGCTCTGCAAACGGCGGATCTCATCCACGGTGATTTCTGCCCGCAGGCGCTGGGTTTTCTCATCAACCGGGCGGCGGACAAGAAGCAGGCGCGGCTCGGATAGGGCGCGGATGCGCCGGATAATCGGGTCCTCGGGGGTGGTGGTCAGGTCCGGGGTGTCAGCGCCGCTCAGCAACCATTTGGCGACATTCCAGGCAAGGGTGGCTTTGCCCGTTCCCCTGGGGCCTGAGATCAGCCAGGCATGATGCAGCCGTTGGGCCCGGGCAGCGGCGATGAAGTCGGCAATCGCAGCATCCTGCCCAATGACGCGGGTGGCCTCACGCGGGTGGGGTGCGCCGGGTACGCGATCCGGTTCGGGAAGCGCTTCGTCGCTGGCGGCGGGTCTGCTCATGTCAGTGCCGCAAGAACGCGGGTGGCAACCTCATCCTCGCTGCCGCTGCCATCTATGACGCGGATACGTTCGGGCGCCTCGGCGGCAAGGGTCAGGAAACCCTCTCGCAGCTTTTTCTGAAAGGTCAGGCCAAAGGTTTCAAACCGGTCCTCGGGGCCGCCGCGCGCTTGCCCACGTGTCAAGGAAACCTCGGGGTCGATGTCGATGATAAAAGTCAGGTCCGGCTCGATGCCGATGGTCAGCCGGTGCAGCTCTTCGACAAGTTGGCGCAGATCGGCCCGCACGAGTCCCTGATAGACACGGGTGGAATCGGCAAAGCGGTCGGTAATAACCCAAGCGCCGCGGGCGCGCGCCGGGCGGATCAGCCGTTCCACATGGTCTCGGCGTGCGGCGGTAAAGAGCAAAAGCTCGGTTTCAGGGGACCAGCGTTCGCCGCGGCCCTCGACCAGCAGACGGCGGATTTCCTCGGCGCCCTCACTGCCGCCGGGTTCGCGGGTCAACACCACCTCGGTGGCGCGCGCCGCCAAAGTCTGGGCAAGCCGCCGCGCCTGCGTCGATTTCCCTGATCCGTCTATGCCCTCGAAACTGATGAACATGCTTGGGGAGCGGCCTCAGTTCCGCACGGCTTTATAAGCTTTTTCGCCCAGACGCATGGCGGCGCCCTGCATCCGACCCAGGACCCCGGTGCGGGCGACATCGCTTGCGGCCAAAAGCGGCAAACGCGACTGCCCGGCGCCGGGGATGGTCACGACCAGCTCACCCAAGCGGTCACCCTGGGTGATCGGTGCCTCGATGGGGCCACGAAACACTGCCTCGGCGGTGACGCCGGATTGCGAGCCGGCCGGGATCAGCACCTTGACGCCATCGGCGGTGGTCAGGCCAACCCTGCTTTTGCTGCCAAGCCAGACCGGAGCTTGGGCAACAATCTCACCCTTGGGGACGATGGTTTTCATGGTGAACTGGCGATAGGCCCAGTTGACGATACGCTCGGCCTCTTCGGCGCGGGCCTTTTCGCTGGGAAGGCCCGTGATCACAAAAATCACGCGGCGGTCGCCCTGAACCGCCGAGCCGACAAGGCCATAGCCCGCCTCTTGGGTATGGCCGGTTTTCAGCCCGTCCGCGCCGATGCCAAGCTTGAGCAGCGGGTTGCGGTTAAAGCGGTTTGCCGGGGCGCGATTGTCAAAGCGGAATTCCTCGATGGCAAAATTCCTGTAAAGCTCGGGGAAGTCGCTGATCAGGTGCTGTGCCAGAATACCCAGATCATGTGCGGACATGCGGTGACGGGGATCGGGCCAGCCCGAGGCATTGGCAAAGGTCGATTGGGTCAGCCCCAACTGCCGGCCGCGTTCGGTCATCTGACGGGCAAAAGCTTCTTCGGTGCCGGCAAGCCCCTCGGCCACCACAACGCAGGCATCATTGCCGGAAAGCACGATGATGCCCTTGATCAGCTCTTCGACCGTGGGGCGGTCCTGTTCGTTCAGGAACATGGTCGAACCCTGCATCTGCCGGGCCTTGGTCGAGACGGGCAGGCGGGTATCAAGCTGTACCCGACCCTCATGCAGGGCCTCGAACAGCATATAGATGGTCATCAGCTTGGACATCGAGGCCGGGGGCAGGGCCTCATCGGCATTCTTTTCCATCAACACGGTGCCGGTCGCCACATCATAGACCCAGGCCGCGCGGGCATTGGTGTCGAAAGCCCGCGCCGGCAGAGCTAGCATCATGACCAGAGCGAGGATGTGAAGTGTCAGAGCGCGCATGGATTGTCCTTGACCTGTCGCCTTTGGGCCATGGTTACCCCAGCCGGTCGAAACCCGCAACGCCACCCGGCCATTCGTGCCGCGCAATTGAACAGGAAACAGAGCCCTTTGGCCCTGAGCCTAGTAGCTGCGGATCAACCCGACGAGGCGGCCCTGGATGCGTACCTTGTCTTCGGGCAGGACGCGGGTTTCATAAGCAGAGTTCGCGGCCTCAAGCGCGATCATGCCGCCCTTGCGGCGGAAACGCTTCAGCGTCACTTCCTGGCTTTCGATCAGCGCCACCACGATATCGCCATTATCGGCAATGTCCTGTTCACGGATCACCACCACATCGCCATCGTTAATCCCGGCCTCGATCATCGAGTCGCCGCGCACTTCAAGCGCATAGTGACGATCCTGACCTGCGAGCATTGAGCCCGGCACGGCGATGTGATGTGAGATTTCCGAGATCGCCTCGATCGGAACACCGGCGGCGATGCGGCCCATCACCGGCAGCTCAACAGCCGAGGCCGCAACATCCATCGCGCCGCGCGGCAGGGGGCCGGGCCGACCGGGGGCCGATCCGTCGATCACACGGGGTTGAAAACCCGTGCCTTTGCTAAGGCTGTCGGGCAGGCGGACGATTTCCAGTGCCCGCGCGCGATGGGGCAGGCGGCGGATGAAACCACGCTCCTCCAGCGCGGTCACAAGCCTGTGGATCCCCGATTTGGAGCGCAGGTCCAGCGCCAGCTTCATCTCGTCAAAAGAGGGTGGAACCCCGTCGCGGGCCATGCGCGCCTGAATGAATTCAAGAAGCTGGATCTGTTTCTTTGTCAGCATGCCTTGCCCCCGATCTGCTGCGGCGCCACCATGTTCATTGAATGTTCTAGCGCAGGTCCTGTGTTGCGTCAATCTTTATGGCGATTCGGGTAAATGGCCGGTTAACGCTGCTGGAGCGGCAGGTAATTTACCCGCTCTCCGGCCTTGCGTGCGGGATCATCTGCGGGGCGGATCAGCAGCGCATCAGCCTGGGCGAGTACCCACAGCCGCGCGGAATCCTG